>Ga0209572_1000166_pt1 | contig 140181 bp, 117 predicted proteins | sample EBPBio232012_DNA_FD_185867 | JGI IMG/M metagenome (GOLD analysis project Ga0209572, IMG submission 185867) | Wastewater treatment Type I Accumulibacter community from EBPR Bioreactor in Madison, WI, USA - Reactor 1_1/23/2012_ DNA (SPAdes)... | ecosystem: Engineered > Bioreactor > EBPR >...
ATTATTCATCTAATCCAATAAAAACGGAAAAACTATGGAAGAATTATTATCAAAAAAGTCTTACTATTGTAAACCCAATTCAGGACTAAATATGAATTGTAAACCGATAACAGAATTAATTAATTAAACTGTAAACTTTTTTTAGGACGAGTCACATGCTAACACGCCAACGCGCTAACACGCCAACACGCTAACACCCAACACACCAACACGCCAACACACCAACACGCCAACACGCCAACACGCTAACACGCTAACACACCATTATCGAAGTTTTCTCTCAAAAAATTATAGATAAATTAAGTTTAAACGGTCTTAACCTATTATATTCACAACAACTAAAAAATATTTTAAATAATTTAAACTTATTGTTATTTTTACACCAAGTTAAATCCACTAAATGGACGACATTAAGCCATTTTTTTACTTTGGGCTTTCCATAGATTGCGTTATTTTCGGCTTTGATAAAGGCGAATTAAAAATTCTGTTGATAAAGCGCAATGAAGCTCCTTTTTACAATACGTGGGCGTTACCGGGCAACTTAGTTCATCCTAAGGAAGAATTGGAATCGGCTGCTGTCCGAATTCTCAAAGAGATTACCGGTCTTGAATATATTTTTCTCGAACAGGTAAGGACATTTGGAGAAGTCAATCGTCATCCATTGGGCAGGGTAATTACGACGGCATATTGTGCATTGATCAACATCAACAAATTCAATCTAACGCCCGGATCGCTCGCCGAAAGGGCTGAATGGGTCGCTGTATCGGAAGTTAAGCAATTAGCCTTCGACCACAACAACATATTCAGTGCATGTTGGAATCATCTTCGGCATAGCATAAGAACCAAGCCTATCGGATTTGAACTTTTGCCGGATAAGTTTACACTCTCTCAGTTACAGGATTTATATGAAGCAATTCTACAGCAGACTTTAGACAAAAGAAATTTCCGTAAAAAAATACTTTCCATGAATATCCTCGTGGACAATAAGGAGCAACAAAAGCATGTAGCTCACCGGCCTGCTCGTCTTTATGAATTTGATACAACAAAATACAATGAATTTTTGAAAGAAGGTTTTACCTTTGACCTTTAGTTATCTATTTATTCAGGATAAATATATTTTTTACATTTTAATATACCAACATTGACATTTGAAGAATTAGGATTAGACGAGCAGTTGCTTGAGGGTATTAATTCCATTGGCTTTACCAATGCCACTCCGGTCCAGGAACAAGTTATTCCATCCATCCTCAATGGTAGAGATGTCATTGCCTCTGCCCAGACAGGAACCGGTAAAACGGCAGCCTTTCTTCTACCTATTTCTCATAAACTTCTAACCCAAAAGCACGATGAGAAAAAGATCAACTGCCTCATCATCGTCCCTACTCGCGAATTGGCGACCCAAATTGTATTGACAATGGAAGGGCTGTCCTACTTTACCAATATCAGTTGCATCGCTATCTACGGCGGTGGAGATGGACCCGCCTTTGCCAATGAGAAAAAAGCTCTCATCCAGGGTGTCGATATGGTTGTATGTACACCGGGTAGATTGATAGCTCATATCAACATGGGTCATGTAGATTTCACTGGTGTTAAATACTTAGTATTGGATGAAGCAGACCGTATGTTGGACATGGGTTTTAGTAATGACATCAATTTCATCATATCGAAACTTCCTGACAATCGACAAAATTTAATGTTTTCAGCCACTATGCCAGACAAAATCCGCTTATTGGCCCAAAATATTCTCCATAATCCATTTGAACTCAATATCGCCATCTCTAAGCCACCGGAAAAAATTGTTCAGGAAGCATTTGTCCTCTATGAAACACAGAAAATACCATTAATCAAGGAAATCCTCCGTTCTAAAAAATTTGAGAGCATCATCGTTTTTTGTTCCAAGAAACTAAATGTCAAGGAATTAACCCACGAATTAAAAAGAACCGGCCTCCGAGTAGATGAAATTCATAGTGACTTGGATCAAGCAGTACGGGAAGAAACCCTATTACGGTTTAAAAATAAAACTATCAATATCTTAGTGGCAACCGATATATTAAGCAGAGGTATTGATATTGAAGATATTGATTTGGTAATCAATTACGATGTGCCGCATGATGGTGAAGATTATGTACACCGTATCGGAAGGACTGCAAGAGCTGCAACAGATGGAACAGCTTATACCTTTATCACTGAAAAAGAGCAAAAAAAATTCTATGATATCGAGGTTTTGCTCGAAAAAGAAATCACGAAGGCAAAAGTTCCTGATTTTTTAGGTGAAACACCTGCATATAATCCCAATATCAGAAGAAAATCTTTCAAAAAGAAACGTAATTTTAAACATAAAAAAACACCCAAAAAAAGCCCGAGACCCGAATAACTATACACTTTCCATGTATCCGATAATTTTCTCCTTTAAATACCGCTCCTGAGCGTCAATCCCCGTCAACGTAAAAGGCTTCAACACATTCCAATGCGGCCATCCATCATCGTCCAAACCGACATAAGCGTAATAACCTTCCGGTTCAAGGAGGGTACACACGGCGACATGCATTAAATCCTGCTTTTCTTCCTTTGTATATTTTTTCTTAATTTTTCCTAATTCGCGCAGACCTATCAACAATAATGCCAGATTCAAATCAGGCAACTTGTCTTGCTCCATATAATCCTTTATTTGGTGACGAACCTTCAACCAATTAAATTCCAATTCCCAATCTTCCATTTTCGACTTTTTTCAATTCCAACATTTTGCAAGAAACATTGTTTTCCACCATTCTTGATTTAAATTCGGATGCTCCGCATTATCCATCCAACTCATTTTATTCATTCATTGAAGTACGTACCCTGGACGCTTTCCTTGCTGCCGGAATACTTGATATCCATCCTATCAGCAACACCGTAATCCCGACCGTGATAAAGTCCAACAACCGCAACGATACCGGATATGTTTCCACTACAAATCCTTCCGGGATAGTCACTAAGCCCACTTCTTTTTGTAAAATATATAAAACAATTGCCAATATAAATCCAAAAAATAATCCTAAAATACACAATAACATACCACTGCGTATGAAGATAGCCATTATGCCACGATCCACCATTCCCAATGACTTCAAAATCGTGATATCACGCCTTTTATCCAAAACTATCATCCACAATGCTCCAATCATGTTGAATGATACAAGCAACAAGGTTAGGCACACGATAGCGTAAGACATCCATTTTTCAATATTCATCAATTTCAAAAAAGCCTCATCTTGTTGAAATCGGTCTTTTATTACATAACCATTCCCCATTATTTCTGTAATCTTATGGGTAACACTTTTGAGATTCTTAGTGGAATCAAGTTTTATTTCAAGTGCGGATACTTCATCACTATACTGAAAAATATCTCTGGCAAATCCAAGTGTAGTTATTACATATTCCTGATCAAATTCTTGCTGAATAGCAAATACACCCACTGGGTCAATGAAGCGGCTACTAAAAGGTGTTTCTAATGGACCTCGATTAAGACGCTTTGGAGCATAGACCCTCAAATAAGTCAATTTATCCTCAATATCAACTGCCAATCGCTGTGCCACACCGGCACCAAGAATAACAGGCGGCGGATCTTCTGCATTCAAAATATATTTTCCTTCCACCATATTGCCGGCGATGGATGTAACCTTCGTATAATTTTTGTCAACACCCTTCAACACTCCAAATGTTTGGCTATTTTGATAGTCAAACAATGCTAATTCTTCGAGTGTCGCACTGACATCATTGACTCCTTCTACTTTTTTTAATTTCAAGACGACTACCGAATCCAACGGAAAAGTCTTGCCTTGTATAGGTGTCACTTTAATATCAGGATTAAACTTCTGAAATAAGCCCGATATGAGATCCTCAAACCCGTTAAATACGGACAAAACCAATATCAAAGCAGCCGTTCCAACAGCAATGCCAAACACTGCTATTGCTGATATAACATTGATTACATTGGTGGACTTCTTTCCAAAAACATATCTAACCGCCAATCTCGATGATACCTTCAAATTTCTGCTTTTACAACAAAGATAAAAGTATTGCCGGCATTAACCCAAATTTCGCTTTAGATTAATAAGGAATCGATTTACGACTCGTAATCAATAGTTTACAGAAACCATTGAAACGACTCGTACATCGGGATTAACCCTCATAATCAGCACTATACGGTTTTTCAAAACCTTTATTGCTGAATTACATCTAACTAAATCACAACAAGTTGATTATCAAATATTTGGAAATCTATTGATTCGTGACTATTTGAATTTCAACACAACAAACAGTTAGCAATATATTTCTTAAAGAAACTATTGTATCTTTAATATAAATTCGGGTTGAACAAGGATGAACATTCGGGACAGCATAATCCCGAAGGGATGATATTTTTATAGAAAACGGAGAATAATATTTTCAAAATCCCGAAGGGATGACATTATTACAAACCAAAAAAAATGTATCTGCTCAAAAAACAGAACAAATAAATGGAATAATCATTTCACCCATTCTGGGTTCCCCTTTCTGCTATTGAATCTATTCTATAATAATGACAACCCTTCGGGTCTATTTTGATAAAAAAATGGGATTGGATTCAGCTCGTCCAAATAAGTATGAAAAATTTTTACAAACAATATAGCAGAATAATTACCATAAATGTAAGAGGCTACATTACATCTAACTAAATCGCAACAAGTTGATTATCATACATTTGAAAATCTATTGGTTCGTGACTATTTGAATTTCAACACAACAAACAGTTCGCAATATATTTCTTAAAGAAACTATTGTACCTTTAATATGAATCCGGGATTAATATTTTATAAATCTCCATTCATTTTCAGATTTTTAATTTCCTTATCAATCCTACAGTGTGTAGTGCAAAATTTTATCATTACCTTTTACCGACTGTAATAGGTTGCGTCCAGACTGCTCCGCTGATATCAACCAGCTCCACTGTGTATTTGCCGTTTAACTTTAACAAAGCTGTATCAGTCAACATCAAATTGGCTTTGGCGCCAAGAGGTATAATCAGACTATGTTTTCCCGGCTTTACTTTGGCAACATAATCATTCTTTATTTGTTTCGGGTTGAGCGACGACAACTGTTGTTGTCCAAATTCAAACACCTTAAATCCTCGTTCATCCTTGACATTGACACCAATTAAGAATGAACCATATACATCAGCTCCTTCATCTCTATATACTTTAAACTGCAATGTACTGTCATGCATAATGACGTCGCTTATTACGACATGAGGTCTGACAGACTTATTGTGTAACTTACCATAGACCCCGCCATGAAAATACTGGTTGGTATATAATGTCAAGCCAAATATACCCAATGACCCTATCAAAACAATTCTATTTACAGCCTTCTCGGATATAGGCAATACACCGGAGCCAAGCCATCCAAACCAGCTCCATTTGGCAAGTGTATGTTTTCTGTCCATAAGCCATTGATCCATAGAATAACGACCTCCTCCTGTAAAAAATATAGTAAACCCACCAGCAACACCGAGACTGCCTATTTGCCATTCGTCCAAACACGTTGTCCCGATCCAACCCGATCCCAACAAAATCCCAAGCGCAAGACATAGAACACCGAAAGCGGATAACCTTGTAAAAAAGCCTAACATAAATATTAATCCTACCACGCCCTCTATTATTGTAAAGGCAACCATTGACCACCACAAGACATCCGGATGTGTCACCATGTATTCTATCATTGGCTTAATGCCTAAAGCGTGTGGCAAAAAGTGATTAAATTTTTCGCCAATATATCCGGCTTCGTCCGGGTTGAGCTTATTTTCCAATACCAATCTACGCCAAAATGCCGAAAAATAAGTCCATCCCACAACAAGGCGCAATGCTGTGGTAAACATACCGGAAAATAAGTTTACTTGTTGATTCATTGTTAAAATTTTGAGATTCGAGACATGAGCAAAATACACTTTTGGACAAAATGAGCCTATCTTCCTGGTGCTTCATCTTATTATATTTAACAATATCTCATTTAGCTCAATGACATAATAAAAAGTATAAGTATGGCATGATCTTATTATAGCTTTTCCAGTTCCACCATCAAATCCTTCAAATCCTGCTTCATCAGCTTAATGGCTGACTCGAGTTGATCGTACATGTTGGCCCTATTTTCTAATTCATCCGCTGTATATTTTCCTCCTTGGCTGAAATAAATATCTATCAGTTGCTTCTTTTTTTTCTCTTTAATGTCTTGAACTTGTCCAAAATTCTGCCAACTTTTAATCACCTGATCCCGCAAAGAAGGCTTATCTGGTTGATTGGGATTAGAATAATTCAAATAATACCATATAGACGGAGGGAAAACTTCCGATGTTTCAGTTTTAAACCAAACTTCACGCAAGGAGTTCCTTTTATGATGAAAATAAATTTTGGTCTTTACTGTCAGCATTAATACGCCCAACACCGCTTCAGCCAGACCTGTACCTATTCCTATAACATCTGCGGCATTGCTACCATCCGCTTCGGCAAACAAAATTCCGGTCACCACAGCCCCTGCTGCCCCAATAACGATGGCACTTACATTCAAAAATGATTCGATTTTACCTTCTTTTTCTTTCATAAAAGAAGCAATCTGATTGGCCCTTTCCTCTTCGCAATCCAACTCTGACGACAAAGCCGATATCTCCAATGAAGCTAAATCAATACGATGGTTGATCTGTTGATTGAGCTCAAACAATTCCATTCGATATTCGATTGCCGACCGATTACTTTTCTCCATTGACTTGTGGGCGTAATGGGTTATAAGATCCAAAGCGCCAATGGCATGAGCTATATTTAAACTATTTTTACTAAATCGATTCGTCAGAATAGTATCCAGTTCAATTTGATAAAGAGGTTTGGGCAATTCATCCTTAGTATAATGGTAGGTGTTTTGTTGGTTGCAATTGCTCTTGTCAATTTGTGACTGAAGACCACTGTTTTTAATGGTTGTACACGAAGTCGCAACACAACTTACAACAACCAAGACCCAAAGCCCTTTAATTATATTTCCCTTCATCAATCTCAACTTATTAACCTTATTTCCGATATTCGATTTCCCTCAATCCTCATCCCTTATTCGATGGAATAATTTCAATTTTCACCAACGTATCTTTTTTCATAAATAAGATTATTTTATTCGAATTATCAGCGCTGAGCACTTCAATAATATCCTGCTGAATCTGTTGTGTAATCCCAAACTTAGCCAATGTCTCTTCGCGATCCATTCCGGCATGAAGTCCATTTTGCAATAAAAAATTCTCATCTTTCAAACTGGCAATAAGCAGCTGATCCGACACTCCGCTACGTTTTCTAAACTCAATAAATGAAGTTTTATATTGCATAGTTATGACGGAATCCAGGTTAGAAGCGGGTGTATCGCCGGTCTTCTTTGCAGTAATTTTGAAAGTTTCAGGGAAAAGTTCTTTAACATTGGATATATTATTGTAATCCTCTTTTAAAGTGGCGTCAATGAATGCCGTCGCCATAATTACGTATTTGCCATCGACTGATTCTACTGTACCTTGATGAATTTCAGGCACATCGAGAAGTTCATCCGTCGAGGTTAGCTGTTCTTGACTATTTGACGATGAATCTTCTGTCACTTCAACCATTTCCTGTTCATACTTTTTCTGGTCATTTTTACAACCAAAGAAAAGAAACAGACCACAAATAATGAGATATTTATGCATTAAACTATTTGATTACCTATGACAAATATACAATTTATTTCTGATTTTACTTGGATGCTTTCTACTGTAAAATTTTCTACGAATGGCACTTAAGATTAGTGATCAATTAATTCATCTTAAAGAATAAATGGTATGATCAAGTTTTCAAATGATTCATTTCAAATAAAACAGAAAATTCTCATAATCTATAAAGGGCAACAATACTTATATATTTTGCCAAATGATCTTTTTTAAATATATTTGTTTTTATTGCTTAAAATTTACCAATTTAAATATTTATAATAATACATAATATGCATCGAATATTCAAAAATATTGGCAGACAAATTGTAATATTTTGGTTTTTGTGGGGTTGTGCCTGTTCAAGTTATATTATTGAAAACTATGGCAAAGAAAATATCATTACGTTTGACAAGGTTAAAAACATGCTACTATTGACCGTATTATTATTTTTACTATTGCTCTTTTTTACGATCAAAGACCATTTAAAAAAGAAGGTTAAAACTTGATTTCCGGTTTTACCTTCAATGTTTTCACTATACATTTAAATAAATAATTAAATCACAAATTCTCAGAGACATGTATTTCTAACCGAAATCAATAACAATATAAAAATAGCAATACCAACTTTAATCCAAATTTCGCATTTGTCTTTAACACCATCACATTTTAAATATATGAATCAAACTTTACTTAAAATTGGCAGGTATATTATCTTTCTAATATATTCATGGAGCACCGCTTGCGGATTATATGTTATTGAAAACTATGGCAAAGAAAATACCATCACGTATGACGTGATTAAAAACATGCTCTTATTGACCCTAATTTTGTTTTTTACAATCCTTTACTTTTCAAGCAATCCCATTTTAAAAAAAGAAGGATAAAGCTTAAAATCGGGAATTTTCCTCAAGGATACCCAAATATACAAGAATATAAAAATGGATGAATCTCCGGTTCTCCTTTGAAACAATACCACAAATACCGATTGCAGTGAGAATATTTTTGTTGTCCGGATATTCTTTTTGATTCAACTAACTTTGCATTTTATTGTTAAGGTACATTATGAGCAGAGTAGCAATAGACCTCCAGAGCGGAGATATAAAGAAGGAAGAAAGATTGATTGTCGGAATAGACTTAGGGACAACCAATAGTTTAATTGCAAAAATCAGTGGAGGAAAACCCGAAGTACTAAGACATGAGGGTTTGTCGGCTTTAGTTCCCTCGATCATATACCTAAGTGAAGGCAACAACGCTATTGTGGGTGAGGTCGCTAAAGAAAAACTCATTACAGACCCCCAACATACTATATTCTCTATTAAGAGGCTTATGGGGCGTTCGTATAACGACATAGTAGCCAATAGCGATTTTTTCAGTTATGAGGTAGTGGATACAGACGCCGAATCTCTCGTCAAAATTAAATCGGGAGAGCGATTCTTCACACCCATTGAATTATCGGCACTGATACTAAAAGAACTCAAGTCCATCGCCGAAGAGAAAATGGGTCAAAACATCACAGATTGTGTCATCACTGTGCCGGCTTACTTCAATGACAGTCAACGTCAAGCGACCAAAGATGCCGGTAAACTCGCCGGCTGGAATGTGTTGCGCATCATAAACGAACCCACTGCTGCAGCCCTTGCTTATGGATTTGACAAAACCGAAGAAGAAGGCAAAAATATCGCCGTATATGATTTGGGAGGGGGCACCTTCGACCTAAGTATCTTGACCTTGGAGGGCGGTGTTTTTGAGGTACTTTCTACTAAAGGGGACACCTGGCTTGGTGGAGATGACGTGGACAAAGCCATAACCAATTATTTTATCGAACAGAATCTCTTAAATTCTGAACAAATATCTAAAGGGAAAATGCAACAGCTGCGCCTTTTAGCAGAAAAAGCAAAAAAACACCTTTCCTCAAATGAAGTTTTTGAAGAGACGTTTGATGGCATAAATATTACATTATCCAAGGAAACGTATCGCAAACTATCCAATCCAATCCTCGATAAGACCATTGAGTTGACAAAGTTGGCGCTCAAAGATGCTGAATTGCACCATGATCAAATCGATGAGGTTATCTTGGTAGGCGGATCGACCCGCATTCCATTTGTAAAAGAAAAATTGGGTAAGGTCTTCAAGGCACCGATTAATGACTCTTTAAATCCGGATGAAGTAGTTGCTCAAGGAGCTGCCTTACAAGCGGATATTTTGGCAGGCAATCAGAATAATCTATTGCTGTTAGATGTTACGCCTTTGTCACTTGGTATTGAAACCGTGGGTGGCCTTATGGATGTAATTATACCAAGAAATTCAAAAATCCCATCCGGTGCCGGAAGACATTATACTACAAGCGTCGATGGTCAGGTTAATTTACGCATCTCCGTTTTTCAAGGAGAACGAGACCTTGTCCTTGACAATAGAAAATTGGGAGAATTCACGCTCAAAGGCATCCCACCAATGCCTGCCGGTATTCCTAAAATTGAAGTCGTCTTTAAAGTGGATGCAGATGGTATCCTGCTCGTCAAAGCCCGTGAAGAACGCTCCAATACTGAAACTCAAGTGGAGATAAAAGCGCAATACGGTATCAGCGAAGAAGAAATGGCACTTATGCTCATCGATAGCATAAAACATGCTGAAGAAGATATTCGCATCAAAGCCCTGATAGAAGCTCGCAATGAGGGAAATAACATCCTGCATTCGACTAAAAAATTTCTAAAACAACACGTTGATTTGTTTTCTGAACAGCAATTTGAACCACTCAGGCAGATTGCAAAGGTCCTTGAATCCGTAATTGAAGGCGAAGACAAAGACGCTATTCACGATGCCATCCACCGACTCGACCAAATAGCCAGACCTATGGCTGAAATAGCCATGGATGACGCTATAAGGTCGTCGTTAGCCGGCAAATCCATCGTCTAAGCAGAATGAAGCTAAATTTCCTTTTCGCTCCCCTACTCTGGATTTCGACCTTTCACTTTGGCTATTCTCAAAAAGCTTATATAGAAAGAGAGATCCAAAAAATTATCCGATTGGATGACGATATTCATCTGGAAGGTGGTACAGCTACTGTCATTGGCGTGATAGACGGCGATTCCGTCTATACGATACAAAGAGGAACTTTGTCCCTTGATCGAAATGAAGCCGTCACTGATACTACACTTTTTCCGGTAGGTGGTGTATCACAAGTACATCTCATACTATTGACATATCACATGATGGAGCTTGGGCTTATCTCAGCAAATGACACTGTGGGAAGGTTTCATTTTGCTGAATATGCCGGTAGCCGACTCAATTCGCTTACAATTTCCTCTTTATTGGCGCATACATCCGGATTGCCCCCGATCTTACCATCATTGGTTTATCTTAAAAAAAATAGTGATGACGAATATCGTTACTATGACCGCCATTTGATAGATTCCGCATTGGTACAGTGGTCATCAACTCATCCTATGGGCGGACATCAGCAAATCAGCCATTACAACATTTACATATTGAGTAAAATCCTTTGGGCTGTACGGGACACTCGAGTACACAACAATGGTATCATGATTCCTGAGATGAGGCATACATGGTTTTTGCCTATGGATGAAATAGACAAACAGCCTATTCCATCCTTTTTTACAACTTTCCAAAGACCATTGCCTTTACCTCATTTCAATGGCTTGACCAATGCTATGGGTATGGTATCCTGCATGGAAGACCTTGTTATACTCGCCAAAGTATGGATGCGCCTTTGTAATCGTACCGATTTTCAACAAGCATTTTTAACACCATTGCCAAAAAAGAAAAAGAAACACGATACCTTTACCAATGGAGGTTTCAGGATAATTGATGGCGAAAAAAGTGGCAATTTATACCTATTTACAGGGCTTTTTAAAGGAAGTTCTGCATACTTTTGTTTCGCTCCCAAAACTCATACAGCGGTGATAATATTGCACAATGCGGGAACATCTCAACATGTTTTAGGGTTTCATATCATGCGAATGATTAATTATCAGTTTACCAGAACGTATTAATATGTCAAAGAATAAAAAAAATCGAGACGGCATCGTGTATTCAACCAATCCGGACTTTGAATACAATTTTTTTTCAAACTTATTACCCAATGCTGAAAAGGCAGACCCCTCGGACATGAAATTAAGGGTATCGATAGACCGCAAACAACGGGGCGGCAAAGAAGTAACCTTAATCACCGGATTTACCGGACAGGAAGAAGACCTCCTTGACCTTAGTAAAAAGCTGAAAGCTAAATGTGGCGTCGGTGGAAGTGCAAAAGATGGTGAAATAATTATTCAAGGGAAACACAAAGATAGAATTATTCAAATGCTGATTGAATGGGGATACACGGGCACAAAAGGAACGGGTGGCTCGTGATTGCTTCGCATAAACAGTACAACAATAGAATGCTTTAGTTTGCATTCAAAGCTCTAATTGCCTCATTCACTGGTATTGAATATACAACGGCTTGGGATTGCGTGTCAATACCTCACCCGGCGTCAACAATGGTTTGCCAGATTTAGTATCATTTTTATAAAATAACTTAAACCCGGTATATTGAACAGGCGATTTGACAATATAGCGATACCAAGTATTGAACTTCAGCGCTTTACTACCCCATCCATCCATATCCATCACGACTTGCACTTCAGGTGGATTGCGGATAAGTTGTGCATCCTGAATCATTAACTCTTTAAATCGGTGAACGACAAGAATCTTTGGCGGAAGACGCTTCTCAATAACTTTTTTTTCCAAATACTGAACAGCAAAATTTACATCTTCTGCCTCAAAACGTCCCATCCTTGTCCCCGGGATATGAGCACCCGTCATAGCAAATTCAGCATCAATACCTAAGTGAACGTTGGGCAAACTCAAGAAGGTATCTAATCGTGGAATTTCCTCCTTTAAAGAGCTGTGACCTACCTGAATATCCAAAAAGACCAATGTACCTATGGAGTCAGCCCATGATATTACCTGTTCTATCATCTGCCTTTTCATTCGACCACGATACTTTCCGTCAAATCCGGGATCTCGTTGAGCTACCACTGCGATCAGATGAAGTGCAGGAATAACTTTTACTAATGTGTCAGCTGTTTGCCAGCTATTTACTTCCTCCATTAACTTAGCCAGCATCCGGTCGGGAGGAATTTCACCTAAAATACCCATCCCTTTGCTATTCAGATTACCATAAAAGGCGACAATTCTATGAAAAGGCAGTAATGCGCCCGGCAATACAGGCGTCATGCGAGACCAGTTGCTGTCTAAATAATGCATTTTTGTCCAAAGAGTCTCAGCATCTTGTCGGAACTTCAGTGTATCAAAGGTCTTAACAACACTTTGCTCTGATTGACCAATTTCGACTTTGTCCGCAGGGACGGAGTTCATTGGGTTTGGACTACATCCAATATAGCACAAGATAATTGGAATAACAATCCACCTGACCCATCGTTTAGCTATCATAATTTTTGGATTAAATCATTGGAATACATCATAAATAAGAATGTAAATATATATTATTATTTCCCTATATGATGATTTCGGAAAAAAAAGCTAAACCTATTTAATTTTGATACAGTATGGCACAACCAACAGGCTTGGTTATAGGTTCCGATATATTTTTACCACTTAAAAAGGCATCCAAGGCATTTTCAAGATAATGAACTTTGATATTTTCCTCTTCAAACACACTATCATCAATAGTTCCGGAATATAATACCTTATACTCGGGATTCAACAAAAAAACATGGGGTGTACGAATGACGCCAAATTTTCTACTAATTATTCCCTCATCATCCCTTAAGTGGGGAAATAAAAGGTTAGCTTCTGTTGCCTTTATCGCAGGAGAGGAATGATTAGAGGTGATAGAAAGGAAAGCACAACCTTTGTCGGAATACTTTTTATACATGGACTTAATACGTTTCTCATAAGCCTTGTCAAATGGGCATCCATCCCCGTTAAATATAACAACAAATCCCTTTGCTTCGGGAAAACTCGATAGCGAAGTAATTGAGCCGACGACATTTTTCAATTTAAAATCAGATGCTGTCTCCCCAATGCGATATCCATGACGCGACTGTGCCAAAACATTGGGTATTGAAAAATAAAAGGCAGCCAATATTAAATAAAAATTCCACCACATTTGTATTTCATTTATTTGCTAAGTTATATCATCCTCCGACCGCTGGTATATAAAAATTCAAATCCAACAATCTAAGGTTATACTTTTTCCCTATCGGGTAAATTCGATTTTTCTTCGACAATTGTGATAAGCCAACGCCACTTAGCGTAACTCCGCCAAAAAAATAGGCAAATTCTTTAAAATTAGAAGGTTGGAATACTATTCCATACAATGCGACATTGGCAAGGGCGACCAGTCCGGATCGCCACAGTGCGCCACCCAAAGCAGGTGGGACCAATGGTTTGTGACTCCTAATAGCTGCAATAGAATCAAGAACAACCGTCAAATTGGTAAACCGGATAATCTGCTGATCATAATTAATTTCATTCAGGGTTGAAGTAATCCATTGATCACTTTGTTTCAACTTAAAGGTAACATCATCGCCTGTAGTGTATTTCAACATTACCTTGGTATGTCGTTTTTCAATCTGTAAAACATTCTGGCTATGGACGAAAAAAGGAATAAATGTCAACAGAAAAAATGCCATTACAACATAGTTAGCCCATTTACAATGTTTCATACTAAACCAATTTACTGAAGATAGAACGTACTGCACGGTCTATTTGTTGACTTTCCAAAATATCTTTACCAACGAAAATAAGAATAAAATGTAACAAGTGGCCATCTTTTTCCGGAATAAGATGTTGGTTCAACCGGATAGCTTCTCTAAGTTGTCTTTTAATTCTATTTCGATCGACTGCTTTTTTAAAGATTTTTTTAGGTACGGAAACACCCGCTTTAAAAGCGACACCATTAACAGTTAAAGGAGAAAAAACATACTGGCATTTTATTGGATAAGAAAAGATGCTTTCTCCAGATAGGAAGAGGCTTGATATAACAGTCCGGCTTTTGAGCTTATGACTTTGAGGAAAGGCAAAAGTTCTTTTCACATTAAAATAAAATAGGCTATTGTGCTGCCAGAGCGCAATAGCCTATGGTTAGATTTTATAAAGAATAACTTACTTTGTCTTCATCTCGTCAGAAACAGTCAGCTTATGCCTTCCCTTAGCCCTTCTACTTGCCAACACTCTTCTACCATTTTTGGTGGCCATACGTGCTCTGAATCCATGCTTGTTAACTCTTTTACGCCTTGAAGGCTGGAACGTCCGTTTCATAGGAATGTATTATTTTTTCAAAAAGTGGGACAAAGGTAGTTTTTCCTTTTGTAATATAAAAATTTTATCCAACATTTTTTGTATCATTTTTTAAAAGTCTGCTTGAATGCCCTTTCTCGAATAATGTTATAAAAGACAATCTTTAAAATTCTGGACATCGTCCACGCTGTTTAAAATCCCATTATTACCACTATAAACCAATAAAAATCTTTCATTAACAAATAAATTTCAAAAAATCATGCATAATTAATACAATGCTTCTTAATATTGCACCGAATTTTTGAGGCATTAATTTTATATTACTAAAATTTATGTCCGAATATATCTCTTACTACTAAATTTTATTTAATGAAGAACCGTTTTTTTATCATTGCTTGCATCGTATCCTTCCTATTTTCGTTTCAAGCACAGGCGCAAGACGACCTAATCAACAAGATTAAAGGCAATCAAAGCGAACATTCAAAATTTGTTTTTTCAAAAGTAATAGACCTTGAAAATACTTCTATTAAAGACCAGGGTTCTTCCGGTACCTGCTGGAGTTATTCTACTGTTTCATTTCTAGAATCAGAGATGGCAAGAATAGGCAGAAAGCCGGTTGACTTAGCTGAAATGTTTATTGTACGTAATCAATATATTGAAAAAGCTGAAAACTATGTACGGATGCATGGCGGCTTACTGTATGGTCAAGGTGGTGCAGCCCACGACGTAACTAAGCTTTACGGCAAATATGGCATTTTACCCCAAAGTGCCTATACTGGCTTACATTACGGTACAACAAGAAATAACTTCAACGAATTGGAGTCTGTTTTGAAAGGCTTTTTAACGCCATTGGTTGGTGATAATGTCAAATCCCTTACACCTGTATGGAAAACAGCCTTCACAAAAGTAGTGGACACCTATCTTGGTGATGTTCCTGAAAAATTCACGTATGAAGGCAAGGAATATACGCCTAAAACCTTCGCTGAAAAGGTTGTAGGACTCAATGCCGACGACTATGTTGAATTCTCTTCTTTTACTTCAAGCCCATTTTATCAGCAAGCTGTCCTAATGGTACCAGACAATTGGAGCTATGACAGAATCTATAACGTTCCGATGAATGACCTGTCAACAATCGTTGATTATGCTTTAAAAAATGGCTTCTCGTTGACATGGGGCACAGACGTAAGTGAAAGAGGCTTCTCGTGGAAAAATGGCGTTGCTTATGTTTTGCCCATGGATTATGCCGATATGTCTGAAGATCAAAAGAAAAATATCTTCAACGGACCACAACCTGAAGGCAGCATAACGCAAGAAGAACGTCAGGTTCAGTTTGACAATTATCAGACAACGGATGATCATGGGATGCAAATTGTCGGCTTATATACTGATCAAAATGGTAAAGAATATTACAAAGTAAAGAATAGTTGGGGCGAAAAAAATGACTTTAATGGCTATATCTATGTCACAAAGAATTTCCTCAAATTTAAAACAACTGCTTTACTGCTGCACAAAGATGGCGTTCCAAAAGATATTCGTCAAAAGTGTAAAATATAATTCATTTTATAATCTCTATTATCACAATAAATATTAAAAAAACACATTTTATTCAATAATTTTAAATAATTCATTTAAATATATGCTAATAAATAATATTATTATCGTATTAATGAATAATATTTAATTTGAGCAAGTGTGAACTTTAATTACAATAACAATGTTTTTGTTTTTACTTAAATTGATAGAATTTTTAAATTATTAAATCCAAAAATTATGTCATCTAATATAATAAGGTACTCCGACGAAGATTTAGCGGAATTTAAGGCACTGATTGATGAGAAATTATCCGTAGCACGACAAGAACTTTCTTTTATGAAAGAACAAGTGATGGAAATGAACGAAAATGCCAGCGAAAAGCAAGGTGGCAACTGGTTCGATGATTCAAGTGTCCATACTGAGATTGAAATGCTCAACAGCATGGTCATTCGCCAGCAACAATTTATCAACAACCTTGAAAATGCGCTGATCCGTATCCAAAATAAGACCTATGGTATCTGTACCGTAACCGGTCAATTAATCGACAAGAAAAGATTAATGTTGGTCCCTCATGCAACCAAATCAGTCGTAGCAAAGGAAATTGAAAATGCTGAAAAAGCAAGACAAGAAGCCATAGCGAGAGCTGAAAAAGAGGCACTAAGGGCAGCAGAAAAGAATATCGTTGAAGCAAGTGAGCCTAAGTCAAAGATTATAACCAAAATAGTAAAAAAGAATAAAAAGTCTGGTACCAAGACCCCCGTTAAAGAAGAAGAATTAGATGATCTTGACCTAGATTTGGATTTGGAAGAAGAATCCAACTATGATGAGAACATTATTGGTGGAATGGATATGGATGAAATAGCCGACGATCAAGATTATTTCGACAAATAATTCCTTTAAACTATTGAACAATAAGTAGATAAACTAATAATTCTACTCCTTTTGCTCCTTTGTCGGGAAATTTGATGTCATAAAAAGAGAACCTTTCATCAATGCAATGAAGGGTTCTCTTTTTTATTCTTACTTTGTCCGATTCATAAGGCATCCCCACTTATTTTGGACACTTCATTCTATTTTCGGAATCATTCCTCCTTCCTTAATTCCTTTATCAAAAAAACAACCAATATAAATAGTTATTATGGCCAAATCGAGTTAGATTTTTCGATAAGGTCAAACAGATTATCTTTGTAGTTTATTTAAAAAATAGAAATCGTGTTTAAAATACAAAATAAGACGAAGCTGGTTATTTTAATGTGTGCCGCATCCATGTTAACTTTATTTTCTTTGTTTTCCTGTAAAGGAGAGGACGCCAATAAACCAAATCCGGTACAAGCCCAAATTGCAAATGATCCTAATCTAAAAGTATTGAATGATTTTATCCTAAAAAACCCTACCGTCGCAGAAGGCTTTTTTAATAGGGCAAAATACTACTACGATATGGAGGGATACGATGAAGCCATTTTGGATCTCGCCTCTGCCATGAAATTAGATAGTATGAAACCCAAATACTATCATCTGTTAGCTGACACTTATATGGACTATTATCAATCAAGGATGGCATTGATGACGATGCAAAAAGCTTCCGGCATGTTCCCGGATAGTATCCATACTTTACTAAAACTGACAGAATTTGAAATTATTTTGAAAAAATACGATGCAGCGATGCAGACTATTAGAAATATTCTTTCCAAAGACAGGCAAAATGCCGATGCCTACTTGATGATGGGAACAGTATTAGAAGAATCGAATGATATGAAAAGAGCATTGGCCGCTTATAAAAAATCGACCGAAATGAATCCATTTATGATCGATGCTTGGACTAAAGCAGGCGACATTGCAGACAAAATGGGTGATAAAAATGCGCTTAGATACTTTGAAACAGCCATTCGGGTTGATACCAATAGTTATAATGCACTATATGCCATGGCAATGCACTACCAACATCAAAATAACCGAATTAAGGCTTTGGAATGGTTTAAAAAAATCAACCAAAAATACCCTAAGATACCACAGCCTTATTTCAATATAGGTATTTTATACAATGAAATAGACTCGTTAGACAAAGCGATCGAATCCTTTGATATGGCTATTAATCTGGATAAAATATACTCAGAGGCATATTACGCCAAAGCCATAGTACAGGAAAAACAAGGTAATCTGAAAGGTGCTCAAAGAAATTATAGCCAAGCCTCAACTCTCAATCCCAAATTTACTAAAGCTGCTCAAGAAAGTGATCGGCTGAAATCCATAATCAACAAGAAATAATTTTTATGACTCCTTCTGATTTAGGACATATTCAACTTCATTAAATCTCTTATAACATAGGATTGTATGAAATTAAACGGCTGGATTATTTTTCTATCATTGACGATTGGGTGTTTTCCCATATTTGGACAGAACCCGGATTCTATCCCAACAAAAAAGTCCCACGTTTTTATCAAATATCAAGATACGATTAATCGGCTCCAATACATTCGATACAATGATAAGACCATGGTCTTCGACTCGCGTGGGTTATTTCATTTTGTCAAATACCTGCCTTCAGACATGTGGCAACTTGCCAAGACACCTTTCAAAGTATCATCATTAAAAGGTTTAGGTATTGTTGCTGCTTCCACAGCTCTATTAATACCCTTGGATCAGTACTTGTTAAATAAAGTAAGGCAAGCATCACAAAGCATTGGCTTGGATGACGAAAATAGATATGGCGTTGCGCTTGGTTGGGGGAAAATCCGACTTTTGAAATATCCTAAAAATGTCAATACTGCCTTATATCAGATTGGTGAGGGCGGCACCAGTATGTACTTAGCGGGTGGGTTATGGATATATGGTAAATTAACCCATGACTATCGTGCCGTGCAAACTGCGGGGGACTTGGCGGAAACCTTTATTGTGATGGGTGTTTCTACGCAAATACTGAAACGCATCTCCGGAAGAGAAAGTCCTTTTGTCGCAACAAAATCGGGTGGAGTATGGAGGCCATTGCCCTCTTTCAAAGAATATCAAAGTCACGTACCGCATTACGATGCCTTTCCATCCGGACATCTGGCTACAATGATGGCTACAGTCACTGTTCTTAACCAAAATTATCCTGAAAAAAAATGGATCTTGCCTGTAGGCTATTCACTTATCGGCCTAACAGCTTGGGGAATGATGAATACTGAAGTACACTGGATCAGTGATTATCCATTGGCATTGGCATTGGGCTACGTATGTGGCAGAATCTCCACCATGCGCCATCGAAAGATTTCAGAGGAAGGCAAAAAATATTTGATGATTCCCGAATTTACCCCTTGAAATGAGGCAGATAATTAATATACTTTTCTTCTGTGGGCTGATTGGTGGAATGTCATATCACTCTTTTGGACAGACGTGTAATCTTTCCATCAAAGGCTATATTCTTGACCAACATGACCTATCTGCTCTTTCTTACGCCAACATCACCCTTTCCGGCACGACATTAGGCGCTCAAGCTGACAGTTTGGGATATTATGAGATTAAAGGGCTGTGTAAAGGCAATTACACCCTGATTTGTTCGCATATCGGGTGCGAGCCCGTTAAACGAAAAATATTTCTGGAAGAAAATGTTATCAATTTTAATTTCTACCCTGAACATCATGCCCATGAATTGCAACAAATATACATCCGCGCTCGTACCAATCAAGAAATTACCAATGTTAGTAATAAATTGGACGAAGAAAAGCTTCTAAATATGAAAACAGCAGGACTCTCGATGAATCTGGCTTCTATTCCAGGTTTATCCATCCTTTCTACCGGCAGTAATATTGAAAAGCCCGTCATTCATGGTTTATATGGATCCAGAATCGCTATTGTTCAGCAGTCTTCCCGATTAGAAGACCAACAATGGGGCAGTGACCATGCACCCAATATTGATGTTCAACTATATGACAAGATAGAAGTCATTAAAGGAGCAGCTTCTGTAAGATTCGGAGCTAAAGCAATGGGCGGAGCTATCTTATTGGATCAAAAACCCATTTATACTGAAAATAAAATGATCCATGAAGTAGTGTCTAAAGCACAAACTAATCCAGCAGGACTTTCTCTTGCCGGTGTCTTTCAAAAAGGACTACCCACACACAACAAATCCGGTTGGAAACTCGCCATCGGCTTAAAAAAGTACAGAGACCAGTCTTCACCCGACTTCACACTTTCCAATACCGGAGCAACCGGAGCAAACATAGGCCTGTCAATAGGCACGACGACAGCATCTCAGACCCATAGACTCACCCTTTCGGGATACTACAATAATGCCGGTATTCTTGCTGCTTCACAAGTAAATAGTCAAGAAGATATTATCCGGGCTATTGAATCCAAGCGTCCCTTAATCATTCATCCTCCAACCTTTACAATTGAAGCACCCAGACAGCAGAGCATCCACTCATCTATTGCTTATAATGGACGTATTAATGTCACCGATGATCATAAATTTAAAATGAATGCTTCTTACCAACAAGACAACCGTCAAGAATTCGATGTGAGACGTGGCGGCTTATCCGATGTCCCGGCTGTAAATATGAATTTACACACTTTACAGTTGGAATTTTTGGACGATAGGCGATGGAATGACATATTGAGCGGCACTTTCGGAGTAAATGTTTTAGGTCAATTAAATATCAATAATCCGGATACACGCAGGAGGCCTATTATACCTTATTACCACCTTATCAACCCCGGTATTTTCACATACCAACAAGTCAATTTGAAAAAAATCACCCTTGAAGCCGGAGTAAGAGGTGACTTTCAATATCTGAAAGCAACATATTATGACCTCAATCAAAAACTTCATCAGCCCAAACGCCACTTTAAAAATGTTGTTTTTAATATCGGTCTCTTTACAGACCTCCACCCGCAAATTCACTTCAAAGCCAATACAGGTATCGCATATCGAGCTCCTGAAGTCAATGAATTATACAGCAATGGCGTCCACCTTAGTTCCGTGGCGTATGAAGTAGGCGACTCAAACCTAAAGTCGGAACAAATATGGAAAACTATTATTGAACTTTCTAATGATAATACAAGCAAATTGCATTATACAGTAGATTTTTATTATCAAAGATTCAGCAACTATATCTACCAACAACCCAATGGATTTATTTCTACCATCGCTGGTGTTAAATTAAGATATGACTATGTCCAAACAAACGGCTTTCTAAGTGGTTTTGACGCTTTAATTCGTTATAATCCTACCCAACGATGGGTAATAGAAGGCAACTTTAGTGGAATCCATTCTAAAAACCATGCGACAGGAATAGGGATGCCTCTTATTCCCCCTTTTCACATCTCAAGTGATGTTGAATATCTGCTTACAAGAGGCAAAAAATGGGCATCTCAAGTAAAAGTAGGTTTACAATACCAATATGTCGCCCGCCAAAAAAACTATAATCCTGCCGAAATATTTACACCACCACCTCCGGATTATTCATTATTTGATATTCATTTAAAATATCTGGACAACTCGGAAAGGCATCAATTCGAAGTGGCTATAAAAAATCTATTCAATACCCGTTATTCCAATTATCTCAACAATTTAAGGTATTTTGCACCACAAGAAGTTGGTCGTAACTGGTCGCTCCAATACATTTATAAAATAAGAGAAAAGAAAAATTAATTATTAAAACCCTATTTGATTATGAATAAAATATTTGTCGTATTTTTAAAAAGATTTCTACCATTTATGCTAATTATCGGGATAATAACATCCTGCTCTGATAAAGTCAAACCCATCAATGAGGAAGAAGTTATCAATAAAGTAATTTTAACATTGAAAGACAATTCCAATAATACTTTTGAACTATCTTATAATGATTATGATGGGAATGGTCCTCTTTCTCCAATTATTTATTCTGACTCTTTACCATCCAATACTGTTTTAAATGGCAGCATTAGATTACTCAATACGCTTGCAACACCCGAAAAAGACATCACGATAGAAGTACGCGAAGAAGGAACAGAGCATCAATTTTTCTACCTAATAAATAGACAGGATGCCCCCACTTTCAAGTATTCAGATCAAGATCTAAATAATAATCCTATCGGAATAGAAGTACAATGTATGACTAAGACCTCATTTGATGGTATCTTAAAAATTGTACTTCGACATCAACCCAATAAATCTGCCTCCGGCGTCGCAAATGGCGATATATCAAGTGCAGGAGGAAGTACGGATGTTGATATTGAAATACCTATTATAGTGAAATAGTATATAGCATTATTATATGTATATACTACAGACTATAAATACAATACATCAATTCTTTCCCAAACGGTATGTCTTTCCTTTATAGCTCAATATATATGTACCGGAAGGTAGATCACTGATATCAATGTTTTGAGGCAACATAATATAGGTACGTAGTCTTTTTCCGGATAAATCGGTAATAGTGGCCATGTCTTTCACTTTTGATTCGTTATGATGTATAAAGAAACGACCGGAGCTCGGATTGGGGAATATTTGCAACATCTCCTCTCTCCCAACTTTAATGGGCAAGATATCCGAATACTTGATTCTACCTTGGTCATCTGAAATCATGAGTCTATAATAGTACAACCCTTCCGATAATTGCTCATCCCAATATCGGAAAACCATCGGCTTTGTCAAAGGATTTATTGATTTCGTGTAAATGGTTTTAAAGTCTGTCCCTTCTTGCTTTCTTTGGAGTTGATACGTTTGATTCTCGTTTATTGCATCAGCAATCCATACCAACTGAACACTTTCTTTGCCATCATATATCGCGCTAAAATGAGACAATTCTCCGACAGCAAGCGGGAATTCGGATTCAGGAATAAAATCTAGGCATGAGTTATCGAGACAAGCCTGATATTTAGGTGCCGCGTTTAAATAAGGTGGCTGCATATATATATCAGACAGATGACCCCAAGAACCATATATGCTCTCTTGCGTACCTGAAAGAACAAATGCCATAGCCAAACGATTACCATGGCTTCTAATGTCATTCAACACATCATCATACAAGGTGTACATACTATTGAGATACTGGGCATCATACATTGCCTGAATATAAGGAGGCACATTGAAATCAGTATAGTGTTGTCCACCTTCATAACTCACTATCCCTTTTCCAAAAACCTTTATATTCCGGTAATCTTGTTGTACAATATCTCTGAATCCGGTTGCACCATTCGCGCCGAAATAAGCATTTCTAGCATTCATATTAACATCTTCACCCGTAGAACCTCCATGAAGAACAGGATTGCCGGAAGAACTGTGATCGAGCCCAAAGTAATAGGTCGGTGAAGCCAAATCCCATTGGTCAGAAGGAATTTGCGACAAAATCTGTTCATTGAGATAATTAAAACCTCCTTGTATTCCCAATACTCGCTTAACACGTCCTGTTTGTCCGGCAAAAACGGAATGCCATATTGCAAATATCCTTTTTGCCTTCTCTGCATACGCTCTGCCATAATTGAGATTTTCAGGCTTATTTTCATTATTATAATGTGCTTGACCAAAAATCCAATTCCATACTTCATTGGAATATTCCAAATAAATAGTCAATCCCGATTGGAGATTATCGCGAAACATGGTCGCCATCTGCATTACAAAGTCATCATCAGCCTGATGTGGCACACATACCCAAACATTCTTATTGAGTTTATTAGCCAAAGATATCATGCTCTCAAAGGGAACGCCTTTGCTTGAGCCATAAGACCGATCATTGATATGAGCACGCTCTGACCAACTTACCACCGGACTATTATTGATAGCGCCCCAATCCATAAAACGTATGGTAGAAAAAGGAGATAATCGACTCAAAAATACCGGATTAAATATATTTTCATCCAGATTACTAAATTCATGTTCTGCCCTCAACAATCGAAAATTGCGCATATAATCACCGGCTTGGGAGTATGTAACATCGAGCCAAATATTGCCCGACTCCGCTGGAACTTTAAAGTATACCCGACCCGGTGTTTTTTCTATAGTTTCAACACTATTGATTGTAAACTCGGCAACGCCGTCATACAAAAAAACATAATAATTGTTGGCCCTCAAATTAGCATTGCCTGATGACAGAACATATCGTACCATTGTACTTGAAGAAGCAGAGGTAGCCTGAGGTATAGAAAGTGGATATCCATCATTATCTATCGCAAGTTGATCTTCAACATTGGAATCCCAACATTCACATCCCGCATGAAATGTCACTATTCCACTACGTACTTGTTTCGCCAAATTAATAAATGAATTTTCATTATTCCAGTCGGCAATACCGGTCACGTTGACACCCATCTCCATGCTACACAATGCCGCATTCCAGCCGCTACACGTCGTCGAGTCCGTTGTCATAGACAATTGGTATGTATCCAGACAACCATTACTTCCGGTAATCGTTACAAAATAATTGCCTTTGGCAAGGTTATGGTATTCATTGCCATTGGTTGGAGCAATTTCATCTCCCTCATTATTGCGGAACGAAATATCCCAATCCGTCGCCAGGCCATTGTTAATGCGTATCCTACCATCATTTTGTCCACAAGTAGCTTCATTGAGCATGGTCACCGACGTCTGACAAGGAAAGGTGTTTCCTGCATTTAATACTTTGACCACTTTTGATGTAATTGCTTTTAAGCCATATGAATTGGTAACGGAAAGAGTAACATTGACCAAACCGATGACATCCATTCCATAGGTATGATTTGATGTAACTCCCGTGCTAAGTGGGCTTCCATCCCCCCAATTCCAGCTATACTCTAGCATACTTCCATTAGGATCACTTGATGCACCGGCATCGACTTGTACCGGCAAAGGTGCAATACCTGATTCAGGAGTAATCGTAAAATCTGCTGTGGGCGGGAGGATTATATCCACACTTTCGTCAGGAGCGACTATCGGATAGCTTGTACCAATCCTCAATTCATCCATCTGCCCATTCTGCTCAACATCACCCATGTATGCTGCAACTGCACGTATTCTTAACTGTGAAGGCGAAATAAAAGCAAGTTCTGGATGTGAGGGAGGTCCGGAATATCCCAACTCAGCTGGGTTGACATAAAGACTAAATTCGGTTTCATTAGCCCTAAAATCAATCTTCACAACAAGAAATGCAACTTCTCCGGGGATTAAAGCCACCGATGAAGGGAAAACCTCATTTCCTACACGAATTGACCATCGCTTTTCACCTCCGATTTCTGAATCTTCCCCAAAATATCCAATGCCTAATCTATTGTCGGAACTGCAATTGTTACACCAATTGATATTGGAATTGTGCAGATCAAAATAAACATGTTGACCATTATCTTGAGTCTTTTGCAACAAGCCACTAACCCATAATGTAGTTCCTACAGAACTACCTATGGCATCATCATTCTCGACATACGCATTAAAGGGACCACTCTCAGCAATATCCAGGTTGCGACCTGCTGTAAGATAAACATCCCCACCTGATATGCCCCTTCCAATTGTCTGAAGAGACTGATAAGTCAGCCCTGTAGATGAAAAAACATATCCTTGCAAACTTTCATTCTGAACCGACCAATTGCCACTCCAACCGGATCCGCCCGAAGCTGAATGCAATGGTACACCCGAATCCTGATCAAATGCATCATAAGCTAAGTAAAAATCCTGACCCAATGCTTGGTTTACGGTACAATACAGTAAACATAGAATAATCCAATAAATCTTCTTTAGAAACTTCATACGTTTGTTAATAATTATGACAAAATCAATGCTAAAAGGGAATAATTCAGGACTTACCGTCTATTGAAAGGTAATCCATCAACTGCTTAATAATCGACTTTCTACCGCTATTTCCTTCTGATCCGGTCAAAAGGAACTATAAAAGGTAGAACAAATCAATGTTGAATATATCCTCCAATGAATCAGAATAATTCAAATTATCGGATTATTTAGGTTTTCAAAGCCAAGATATATCCTACATCTTTTATTTAGTACAATTTACAAGAAAATGTTTCAAATATTTTTATATATAATATATATACTATTGTAGTACTTTATATTGTATTATATTTTTATTGAAATAATATTCAAAAGTAGGCAAGATTGGTGGCTCACCTTATGGATTCAGACTCCTTTTTACCGGCTACTATCAAGCTCAAAATTTCACGATAGGCTTTTAAGAAAGGAGCATTAGACCAAGGAGTCAGATAATTATTATGAAATAGGATGGATACCTGATAGCCCGAATGCCAAGTCGAAATCATTTTATTAAATACAATGCTCAACTCTTCCGGTTTCCCGGCTTTGTCAAATACCGTATCCATCAATACCATAGGAACGACTTCAATTTCACTTCCATAAGGCTTAAATGCCAATGGATATCCATTTCGCAAGCCTTCCTTATCATTCCACCCCAGACCCATATCTGTATGTATTCCGCCTTCCTCAATGCGTTTCCAATCTTCTGGTAATTGGTACAGCAGATAATGGTTTCGATTGATAGTTGTTGGGACTTTAATTTGGGCTCTCTGATCATGATAGGATGCTTCTGAGGTACCGCAATGCAGCCCCACTTCTGCGCCCTTTTTTATTAGTATTTCAGCTGCATCATTCAACTGTAGTGTAGAATAATCTGCATTATTGATTCCTTTATGAGTCCCCGTCACGGGCAACATAAAAAATATCGATTTCATGCCATACTCGCGCTCCAATTCGACGATTTTCACCAAGCCTGACCAAACCCCTTCATTGGTAAAAAGATGCCTTAAAAGTGCCTTAAAAAGCGAAATAGAAGGCTTTCTGACAAAATATTTTACTTCCTGTCGAAAGCCGGAATTTAAAAAATCTACATCATGACTTAGAAATACATCTTTTTTCTTTTTGAGTGATACATCGCTGAGACCACATTCCTTTTCAACAAATTCTTGCATCAATGGTGTGACAATATCCGTGTATGTATCAAAATACACACTGTAAAGGCTTCCAGCATAAGTCTGCCGTCCCAGCTTATCTCTTTGATTGCCGGGCAAAGATTCCCCAAGGCAGTGAATAAAAGAAAAAATACTGGCTAAATAATCAGGCTTTTCATCCTTTTCATTCCGATAAATGTACAATCTGCGGTAATACCTTGCCTCACATGGCTTGAGCTGACTTAAAGGTGAATAGATGGCTTCATTAATCGGATAACTATGAGTGTCATTACCAAAACGAATTACTGCTTCATCGAGCTGATAAGTCCGTTCAAAATGCACTTCCAGCCTATCCTCTATCAGTTGAAGAAGATATTCAATCAATGAACTGAAAACATCGACTTTGTCATGAATATAATACGTACAATGTAAGGCATTGTCATTCATGCAAATGTGTATTTACATACGGCGATTATAATTTACTGTCCTTGCTCCACTTTTCTAAAGTAGGACATTTTGCGAGCCATTCAGGATCTATTGAGACAAAGGTTTCTTTGATGTTCTTACCAACCCAATTGTTGAGCTCATTGTCTTTCTTGAGGATCATCGCATTATCTTTGATACGGGAATAATCTTTTTCGAGACTTGCCTTGTGTGGCTCTGTTCTTGATTGAAGCATTAAAACTCTGAAAGCGATTTCACCATAGGGGTCTTTAAATTCAAAAGGAGCTGAAATTTGATCAACATCCATGCTATCTAAAGTAAAATAAACATCGGGCTCTAAGTCAGATATCTCAAAGAAGTTTGTGTTGGTCTGAGGATTTACGGCTCTTCCACCATTGCTATAGCTCGGGAAATTTTTATTTCCGTATTTTTTTACTGCTGCCGGAAAAGACAATTCACCCTTTCGTATCAGTGTAACAACACTATCCAGTGTATGCAAGGCTATTTTCTTATCATTTTCCGAAAGTTCAGGCTTGATGAGGATATGTCGGGCATGGAAAGAGTTGCCCCTCCGTTCAATCAATTGGATGAGGTGGAAACCAAATTCTGTTTCAACAATAGAACTGACTTGACCAGGCTCTAAGTTGAAGGCAGCTGCTTCAAATTCCGGCACAAAAGCGCCACGCTTTGCCCAGCCTAGATCACCACCGGCATTGGCGGAGCCATCCATAGAGAACTTTTTGGCCAAATCTTCGAAGCTCTCGCCTTGTTCGACGATACGTTGACGAATACTATTGAGTTTATCTATAACTCGTTGACGCTCTATTTTATTGGGTTTTGGATAGTAATCGAGTTCGCTGTATTCGACCTCTGCGCTATAATAAGGCAAGGAGTCATAAGGGATTGAACGAAAATAATCTTTCACCTCAGAAGGCGTTATGGCAAGCTTTTCGACGATTTTATTCTTCATTTCTTCTGCCATCAGCTGATCTTTCAGATCTTCCCGTAGCTCATCCTTCATCTCATTAACCGACTTACCATAATACTCCTCAAACTGTGCCAAGTCGTTGTTCATATATGCCAGGACTCTGTCAAATCGGGCATTTAGTTGATTTTCAACTTGGTCGTCGCTTACTTTAACGGAATCGATTTTTGCCTTATTGGTAAGTAATTTTTGGAGCAATAGACCTTCAAAAATCTGACATCTCAAGTTTTCGGGAACATTGGTCATGCCCCGCGTCTGACCAAGATAATTGTCTTCGATGTCATTCATCAGGATAGTCTCACCGCCTATGCGAGCGATAACCTTATTCAGGACTATTTCCTGACTCTGTACCGCAAAGGGCAAGAAAAATATAATTAGCAGCAAATAATGTCGCATGAATCTTTAAGGTTAATGTTTGATGAGTGAATTAAATACATTTTGATTGACATTTACTTTGAATTCATTTTTGAGCTTCTCGACCCACAATTTATCCAAATAATCTTGATAATCGGCTATAACAAACCCTCTTGCTTCTTTCAATTCTTTAGGCGAAGGAGGAAGAATAGCCTCTACTTTATCAAACCTACCCAACTTTCCATCAGGCTGACGATGTAATTCTGAGATATTGCCTTGCTTCCAGGACATTCCATTCATTTCATTTGCATTAGATTTTTCAACCAATTGAGAGGTATAAGACACTTTGTCCACGCTGTACTTTTTCTGCAGCTCTTCCGGGCTATAACCTTTGGCGTATTCATAGATCTTATTTAACTCTTCAGCATTGGCTGCTTTGATGGTGTAGTGTAGCAACTTTGCCCTCTCCTCCCATTTGTATTTATCTCTATTGATATTAAAAAACTTCTCTATACCTACACTATCCATAGATGCTTTATTCCAGATTTCATTGTTTGTAACTTCAAAAAACAAGAAGCCTTCTTCATATTCCCTTGTCAAGGCTTTATATTCAGGATATTTTTCCTCCAACATCCCCTGTTCATAAGATATTGCTTTATCGGAAATGAAATCCTCATACAATTCTTTAAAAGCAATGATAGGTAATTCACTTTTATTCATTCTAACCCGGCGACGAGTGTTATCCTTTAAGAAAGTACTCAATTCATCCGTTGTGTACTGGTTTTTGCCTATTGAGAAAATGGTTGTATTTTTTATCTTGGGTTCAGTCCAGTTATTGGTATAAAACCGATCCGTATTAATAGAATCCGTATATTGCTTATAAGCGGACGGGTTTTGATTGAAATTGTACTCTTTCTTAATATTTTCAACCAACTGTTTTTTGCCGATGGTAAATCTTTCATTTTGACCCACCTTCGTCATAAGTGATTTTTTGACCACGTTGTAGTCAGACATGTCTTTTTTAGAAATTCGTTTTACGATATGATAGCCCAATGCCGTCTTAAAAGGTGCAGTATAGTCGCCGTCATTTTTTAAACTAAAGGCTTCTGATTCAAATGTATCATCGTATTGACCGATGGTAATAAATCCGAGAAACCCATTCTTAGCAGCTGTTGCTCTATCATCAGAAAATTTACGTGCCATTTCGCCGAAGTCTGCTCCTTTTTTCAAAGACGCATAGATTGAATCTATTCTATTTTTAGCAAAACCATCATCTACCGTTTTTGAAATCCTGATGAGTATCTGTGCCACTTCCATCTCTCCGCGTGCCGGGCGGGTATCCAAGACTTTGATAAAATGCCACCCAAAAGCCGTCTTCACCGGACCGCCTACTTCTCCTTTTTTCAAACTATATACCATATTTTCCATTGGATAAAAACCATTGGGATACATAGGTGCTAAAAAGCCAAGGTCACCGCCCGCATTTTTAGAACTTTCATCTTCAGAATATAATTTCGCCAAATCCTCAAACTTATCACCATTCTTAAGGCGTGTCTTTATCTCATTTATTTTCATCATCGCCTTAATAGAATCAACATGGTTATCGGCTATAAATATATGAGCGACTCTTACATCGGTCTTCATCCTATTAAAAAGCTCCGTTGCCAAGCGCTCATTTACCTCTTTATCCATCAGATATGAATCCGCCAACTGTTGCTTATACGAATTAAGTTCCGACTTGAGAGAAGGGAGAGTATCCATCTTAAGCTCACGGGCCTTGGCAACTTTTAGTTTAAATCGAATATATAAATCAAGGCTTTCTTTTAATGACTTCTCAGAATAGTCGGCACTTTTATTATTGGATTTTTCGTAAATGTATTTAAACTCATTAACCGTTACCGGAGCTTTGTTTACCGTAAAAAGAACGTCATCTTTTTGAGCGAAAGCAGAAGAATACATTAGGGATATGAAGAAAAATAAACCAAGATACTTATACATAAAAGATACTGTGTTTTATCAAAATATTATTTCATGGCTCAAACCAAATATCATATTAAACGAAAAAATTTGGTCAATAGATACACTATTTAGTTGGCAAATTCTATCGTACAAATTCAAGAAATTTACTTAAAATCATGCTATTCAATCACTTAGACAATCTTGTACGATTTCTTTAATGGCTGCAAAGATACTTTTTTTATTATATTGAAGTAATAAAGAAATGTTAATAAAACTGGACGTTACAACCATGCCACCTCATTGTTCTTAATCTACATAAATTGCATTACATTTACATCGTTTTAAATTTATTAGTTTTACTTTAATTTTTCCATTATTTTTGGCAATATATACTCCGTTGAGACAAAGCAAACTGACAAATTAACCTTTCCAACTCAAATTTAACAACATGAATTACAAAATTATATTTCTTATTTTGGGTTTTGCAAGTGTACATTCTCTAAAAAGTCAGACCAATGGATTTTTCATCAATTATACTCCAGAAGATTCAATAAGATATTCCATCAAGTATCACATCAAGCAACCTGATAACCTAATCTATATTTTAAACAAAGAAGATTTTAGCCGGAATGGATCCAAGTCAAATGGCTCATTCTTAATAAAAAGCAATTATCAGGGAAATATCTTATCTGAAACCGATCTTGGTAACGATTCCCTTAAAAGTGTATATGCTTATGGTAGTAATTTTGAAGACAATATACAGACTTTTTGTTTTGCGATAAAGGGAAATAAGCTATACTTAATATATAGATTATTCAGTCATAATCTGGAAGAAGAGATTAACAATGTCTTTTATATTGACACCGTAAGCATTTCCTCCTTTTTAGCTTATGATGTTTCTGAAATACATAAGACTACCGGCAATAACAATCAGAATTTCATAGCTTTAACCATTCAACCTGAAAAAGAATCCAAAACTATCGGAATGATTTTTGATAACAAAGGTGAAGTAGAAATAATTAAACTTTTGGAAAAAAATTTTCGTGTATTTGACGCCGGCTCTTTACTCTATAACCCTATACTCAACCAATTGAATTATATCATCCCGGGATATAAGTTTATTTATGATGACCACTTCAATTATATCAAAAGAGAACGTGTCGGAAACAGCTACCCCACTGCCAATGATACAACTTTATTGTTATACGGTAGTATTCTTGAACACGATGGGAAGTTAATCGGCCTTGGTAGGGATGCATTGATTTACAACAAATATGACCCGGACAATTTTTATGCCATTGCCGGTAGGGGCATATCTGAAATAGATTACAACATGAGGGTAAAGGGTAAGATTACTCTGACTCCCATGAACATGACACAGGAATCAGACGGGGTAGCCAGAAACTCAAGTAGTTTGTTTTATCGAGATGGTCACTATTATACAATATTTGAGTATCAAGATAATACTAAACCTTTGCCTGCAAGAACGACATTTTATATTACAACTTTTGATACATTGTTTAATATAATTGAAGAAACTCATTATATTGTCAATGACGATTACCGTTTCTTTATATATTGGGTTGACTTTTCGGAGCAACAACAATTTTCTGCTTCCGGATTTTATATGAGGGTGAAAAATGGCGTTATTCAAGTCGGAAATTATATACTTGGGTTCAATTTAGATGGCAGCCAACCTTCACTCAGCAAAGAAAGCAATTTAATAAGTGCTGCATTTAAAATAAAAGGAAATCCAACACACGACTTTCTCAATATTTCGACCGATAATACAACTAACCATGAGTACGAAGTAAGACTATACGACTTATCAGGCAATCTTATTTTGTCTTGTCATGACTGGCATGATGGCAACATCAGCATCCCTGTATATCATCATCCACCGGGCATGTATATCTACCAAGTGATGGATAAAGGCAAAATCCTTACTACGGGAAAATTTGTCAAATCGTAACCGTTATAAGTTTATAGAGATAAAAAGAAGGGCTGTCTGGAATTCCGAACAGCCCTTCAACTTCTAGTGTCGGGATGACAGGATTTGAACCTGCGACCACACGCCCCCCAGACGTGTACGCTACCAGACTGCGCTACATCCCGATGTGGCGAAAATACAAAAATCCACTATTTCTCAATTATTTTTATATTATTATATTGATTTACCACTTAGATTCAACATCAAGTCAATGAAATATAGTCTTTCTAAGGCCAGTATCGTACAAACTTAAAATTGTATCCGTTCAATTTCTGCACCTATCGCATTAAGTCTAGTTTCAATACGTTGATATCCTCGATCTATTTGCTGTATATTATCTATCCGACTGACGCCTTTTGCAGACATGGCAGCAATCAACAATGACACTCCCGCACGTATATCGGGTGATGTCATATTGATAGCCCGAAATGTGCTCTTCCGCTCCAACCCAATCACAGTCGCTCTATGCGGATCACACAAAATTATTTTAGCGCCCATCTCTATCAACTTATCCGTAAAAAACAACCTACTTTCAAACATCTTCTGATGTATCAGTACACTGCCCCTTGCTTGGGTCGCAACGACCAATAATACACTCATTAAATCCGGTGTAAATCCGGGCCATGGTGCATCGTATATCGTCATCACAGACCCATCGATAAATGTTTGAATCTCATAGACATCTTGCTCAGGAACAAAGATATCATCACCTTTAACTTCTAGCTGCAAGCCAAGCTTTCGAAATGTCGGAAGTATTAATCCTAAATCCTTCACTGAAACATTCGTAATGGTCAATTCAGACTGCGTCATTGCCGCCATTCCTATAAATGAACCGATCTCAATCATATCCGGAAGACACCTATGCTCCGTCCCATGAAGCCGCTCGACACCTTCCACCACAAGCATATTAGACCCAATACCGGTAATCTTTGCGCCCATCCGTACAAGCATCTTACTCAACTGCTGTAAATAAGGCTCACAAGCCGCATTATATATCGTCGTTGTACCGGGTGTCAACACAGATGCCATCAGCACATTTCCTGTTCCTGTTACCGAAATTTCATCCATGTAAATGAAGTTACCTTCCATGTGACTGCCATCAATAAAAAAATGACCTTCCTCTTCATTATAGGTAAATTCAGCCCCCAGCCTCTCAAATCCATGAAAATGGGCGTCTAAATTACGTCTTCCTATCTTATCACCACCAGGCTTGGGCAAATATGCTCGTCCAAAGCGCCCCAAAAGCGTACCTAGTAATAAAACCGAACCTCGGATCCTTTTTGCTTTCTCCAAATAATCCGGAGAATTGAGGAAATCCAAGTTTACATCAGATGCGTTGAATGAAAAATCACCCTTTCCTAGATCTTCAATCTTTACACCCAATCCACGTAAAAGTTCCATCTGTAACCGAATATCCAAGATATCCGGCACATTCCTGATAATCATCGTTTCGGATGTCAATAATACGGCACACACTATCTGCAAAGCCTCATTCTTCGCCCCTTGTGGCTCTATACTCCCGGTCAACTTTACTCCACCTTTTACTAAAAAACTTTCACTCACCATTTTACAGAATTTAAAAAACATCAAAGCTAAGGCTAATATACCAATTTACAGCAATTAATTCATCCGATGGCTAATTTCATAAGGCAACAATTTCCCCAAATCCTAGCATTGACGATTTAAGTTCAAATCAGTACTTGCCCTATGTTATTATTTATTTGTTGGTATATTCATGTATATCTAGTCTTTCAAAATATACCAAAAAATTTATATTCCATTCCATCCAAAAACCACATATTTGTTAATTATTTTTCATCAAAAACCGTACAAAATGATGGATAATCCAAAGCTATTTCATTCCAATGCAGACAAAAATCTAAACATCCTACCCTTGGATGGGGAAGTGTATTATTATGGCATAATTTTAGATGAAAAAGATGCTGACAATTGGTTTGATATTTTATCAAAAGAGATAGAATGGCGTCATGATGAAGCCGTGATGTTTGGCAAAAAAATAATTACGAATAGGAAAGTCGCATGGTATGCCGATCAACCATTCACTTATACATATTCCAATGTGACTAAATCATCCTTACCTTGGACAAATAGCCTTCTAAAACTAAAAGAAATAGTGGAGCTGACAACCGATGAAACCTATAACTCTTGTCTGCTCAACTTATATCACAATAACAATGAAGGAATGGCTTGGCACAGCGATGGCGAACCGGATTTAAAAAAAAGGGGAGCAATCGCCTCCTTAACACTTGGTGCAGAAAGAAAATTTTCATTTAAACACAAAGCATCCAAACTCACCATAAGTCTTTTGTTAGAACACGGTAGCCTTTTACTGATGACCGGGGCAACTCTGGAAAACTGGCTTCATCGTCTGCCCACGTCAAAAAAACTTTGCAACAGCAGAATAAACCTGACATTTAGAACAATAGTTTCATAACAATCCGAAGAAATATCGATTTTAGTAAAAAACTATTTTAGTTAAAACTTAAAAAATGTATCGACAAACCCACACAAAAGTCCCCTTTTCATCGTTTCAACAAATATCATTTGATAATAAAAATATTTTCAAATGACGCTTTAACATCAGAATGTTAGGTCAGTAACCAATAAAAATCTAAATTTGCCCCTCAAAAATCAGACTTTCATATATTTGAAATTCAATTATTTGAATAATTATATATATACTTCGTTACAACACAATGAATATAATGCGTTTAAACATTAACCATTTTTCGATATTAGCACTTTTCATTTTCTCCCTTACATTTCAAAATAGCGTTTTGGGTCAAACTGACAATAAAAACATGTTTGAAATAGGCTCATTAACTGTAGTCGGTGCTAAATTTAGTGATGAAAATGCCATCAAAACTATTTCAGGCTTAAGAGTGGGTGATGTCATTCAAGTTCCGGGACCTAAGATCACCCGCGCAGTAAAATCCCTCATTAATTTAAAATTATTTACCAACGTTGAAATAATCCAGGAAAAAATCATCGGCGAAGTGATTTTCCTTCAAATTAAAGTCGAAGAACGCCCCCGCCTCATCGGGTGGTCTTTCTCCGGCATTAAAAAATCATATCACGAAGACTTGAACAAAAAAATCCAGCCTTTTATGTTGAAAGGTGGAATCATTACGGATAACAACAAAAACAACGCTACCAACGCTATCAAAAATTTCTTCATTGACAAAGGGTATTTAGATGCACAAGCTACAATAAGAGAAACCGGATTTGACACCACACTCAATCAAGTCAGACTTGTGTTTAATGTAGATCGAGGTAAAAGAATTAAAATTCAAAATGTCACATTCTCCGGCAATGACAATGCCAAATCGTCTAAACTTCGTAAAAAATTAGATGATACCAAGGTAAAGCGAAGACTTTTTGCTTCTTCTAAATTTATCCGTCCTAAATACAATGAAGACAAGCAAGAGCTCATCACCTATTACAACACATTGGGATACCGCGACGCCAAGATTGTATCTGACTCTATCTGGAGGGAAAAAGACGGCGACCTTCGGATACACATTAACCTCCAGGAAGGAAATAAATACTACTACAGGGACATCTCCTTCAAGGGCAATACTCTCTATACAGAAGAACAATTGAAAAATCGCCTTGGCATAAACATGGGCGACACATACAACCAACAGAAAATGGAAAACCGGCTTCGGTTCAGCATGGATGGTACTGATGTAAGCTCCCTTTATTTAGATGACGGATACCTCGCCTTTAACGCTGACCCTGTAGAATCTGCTATTTACAAAGATTCGATAGACTTGGAGATTCGCATATTTGAAGGCCCACAATTCGTCATTGACAAAGTCGTCATCAAAGGCAATGACCGTACCAATGAAAATGTCATCCGAAGAGAACTTCGTACCCGACCGGGCGCCAAGTTTAGCCGTAGCGACTTAATCCGTTCCCAACGCGAAATAATCAATCTCGGCTATTTCAACCAAGAAAATATCGGTATCAATACTCCGGTAAATCAAAAAGCCGGCACCGTCGATATTGAATATACTGTAGAGGAAAAACCTAACGACCAGCTGGAGCTTTCAGCCGGATATGGCGGCTTCCAAGGCCTTATCGGCACACTCGGAGTCAGCTTTAACAACTTCTCTGTCAGAAATATAACTAAAAAAGAATCTTGGCATCCCCTGCCTCAAGGCGATGGACAAAAACTATCCCTCAGAGCTCAGACAAATGGCCGATTCTTTCAATCATACAATGCATCCTTTACAGAACCGTGGTTGGGCGGTAAAAAACCGACTTCTTTTACCGTAGGTGGTTTTTATACAAGGTATTCGAATATTGATGCTCAATACAGAAGTATCGGATATTACAGCATCGTATCCGGAACAGTAGGAATGGGAACAAGGCTTAAATGGCCGGATGACAACTTTTTAGTCAATGCATCTCTCAACTTCCAGCAAAACAAATTGAATGAATACCCCGGCTTATTTACTGTTGCCAACGGAACATTCAACAATCTTAACCTTAGATTAACCCTTGCCCGGACAACCGTCGCTGACCCAATCTTCCCGCGTGAAGGCTCGAAAATATCACTAACAGGACAGTTTACACCTCCATTTTCTCTTATCAATGGTAAGACAGCGACGGATTATGCAGACCTTCCATTGGAAAAACGTTTTCACTGGTTAGAATACCACAAATGGCGCTTAGATATGGAATTCTACAAATCTATTGTCGGGAAATTAGTGCTAAAGGTTTCCAATAAAACAGGGATGATCAGTTATTATAATAGCTATGTCGGATTGTCACCTTTTGAACGCTTTGAGTTGGGCGGAGATGGACTTTCCAATCAATATGTAGGCATCGTGGGTAAAGACATCATATCTTTGAGAGGATATACCGTAGAACAAGTCAGAGCCGACAATAAAGTTACCAGTGATGGAGCTGCCGTCTTTACCAAGATTTCTATGGAATTACGCTATCCTATTTCCCTCAATCCGTCCTCTTCCATATATGTCCTTGGATTTGTCGATGGAGGAAATGCTTGGAATAAGATAAAAGACTTTAGACCTTTTGACTTAAAAAGGTCGGCAGGATTGGGATTAAGAGTGTTTTTACCGATGTTTGGTATCCTTGGATTTGATTACGGATTTGGCTTTGACAAGAGCGATTTAATCCAAAGCAATGCTAAGTGGACGCAATTCGGTAAGTTTAGCTTTGTCCTTGGTTTTGAACCGGATTAAACTCCATTTCATGTACTTTAAGAACCGATAAAGCAACCGATTTATCGCTGCATGGCTTTACATCCATATAGCTTACTTTGCATGTCAATTGTATCCTAATATCAGACAGTGTTATTTAAAGTGTTTTAGAGGAAATGCGCTCTACTGTTGTCATTTCCGTTCTTCTTTTTTACATTTTTAATAAAATTAGATACTTATATATTAAATATTTATTACATTTGCTTTGCATTGAGACATAATATGATTTGCAAAAAGTCATCTTTGCAATGATGTTTATTAAGTAAAAATGAAACAAAGTCGGAAAAATGTTAAAGATATTAATAGCCGATGACCATTTTGCTGTCAGGGTTGGATTAGAGATGTTGGTTCAGGATGTAGTCGAAGAGGAAAAGTCGATTGACTTTGCATCGGACGGTTCTGAATTAATCGAACTGATAAGTAGTAAGTTTTATGACGTCTTGTTGACAGATCTCAATATGCCCGGAATTGAAGGGTTGCCATTGCTTCAAAATATCCGACAACTCAGCCCACATACCCGTATTCTTGTTATCAGCGTTAATTCAGAGGAGTTTTATTCCGTCAAGGTACATGAATTAGGTGGCTTCGGCTTTGTACACAAGGGATCAAGTGATACAGATTTAAAGGAGGCAATTTTTGCAGTATGCCATGGCGAGAAATATTTATCTGCTCATCAACAACAATTAATAAACGAGCAGAACGATCATCCATTTGTCAATCTATCAAAACGAGAATTAGAAGTTTTAAACCTCTTATTTAATGGGTATGGAGTGCTTGAAATATCCAATCAATTAAATATAGGCCAGACGACAGCAAGTACTTTTAAGTCCAGAATATTGAAAAAGACATCCTCAGCATCTGTTGTTGAATTAATCAAATTGGCTGAGAAGTATGGATTTATTCCCGATTCAGCCACGCAATAAAATGAAAGATACGGGTCATTTTCCTTGTTTTTTCTTAAAAAAACGATTAAATTAATTCCTAATTTATTTATATATTCACCCAATAGATTAAAAAACGTCTTCCAAAATATAATATTTAATTCTATTTATTTAACAAATAATTAGTACAAAAAGCCATTTTAAATTGGAATAAACTTCTGTTTATTTGAAATAAGTTTATACCTTTGACTTTCTCATTTTTGTTTAAAATTAATTATACAACAACTCATGGTAAACAAATTTTTACAATTATTATTTGTATTGTTCATCTGTGCTTCTATGCAAGCGCAAGTGACTTACTCAGACGACTTTGAAGCCTATAATGCCGGCTCAACAGTTGTTACCAACAATTCAACGAATTGGCGCACTTGGGGCTCAACTACAGGAGGAGCAGCGGATGACGCTTACATCACTGAAGAAGCAGCAGCCAGTGGTACCAAAAGTATCAAGATTGAAGCTACTGTAGCCGATGGAGGACCGGAAGACCTCATATTGAAACTAAATAATGCCAATGTAAATAAGGGTTTGGTAGATGTTAGCTTTAATTTATTAGTGGTCAAAGGAAAATCAGGATATTTCAACTTTCAATCGACTACCACACCGGGAACAGGATGGGCAATGGAATTTTTTATTAACAACGATGGAACAATTGATGTTTCCTCCAATTCTAAAGCATTCTCCAACCAATTGACCTACACTCCTGACAAATGGTTCAATTTCAGAGCAGTCATCGATGCAACCAACAACCTTTGGCAAATCTATATAGATGGTGAATGTAAGGCGACTTATCGAAGTGGCTTAGCCTCCGTTGCATCCATAGACTTTTTTGCTGCCAGCGGAAGCAAGTATTATATTGATGATGTTGTATTAAATACCGACCCTGCTGCCAATACTGCTTTTGAAGGCGTTGAAGCTGGTCTGATGAACTTTAATGCAACTCAAGGTATTCAAATTGCCGGTACTGACATCAAAACAAGTGTGTTGCTTTACAATGTAGGCAAAGACACAATTACCAGCATTGAATATACCCTTTCTGGAAATAATGGAACTGAAACAGAGGAATTAACTGGATTAAATATTGCTCCTAAAAAATCATTCACCATTGATATTCCCAATGAAGTGACACTTGCCGATGGTAATAATTCTATTACTTTAACTTTGAACAAAGTCAATGGCAAAGATGACGAATTGACATGTAACAACACTGTTGTAGCATCATTTAGCGCTGTAAAGCCTGCCGACCATCGTAAAGTTTTACTTGAAGAAGGTACAGGAACATGGTGTGGCTGGTGTCCACGTGGAGCTGTATTTTTAAAGGCAATTTCTCCGGCGTATGACGATTACATGATTCCTATTGCAGTCCACAACGGTGACCCAATGGTTGTTAAAACCTATGACAACGAAGTGACATCATTCAGTGGATTTACCGGCTTCCCGGGCATGATCGTAGATCGTCGTATTGTTGTAGATCCATCTGCAGCGCTTGCTCCCGGATTAACTTACTTGAGAGAAACTCCGGATGCAACTCTATCTATTGGAGCTAAAGAACCGGATGACGACGGCAACATGGAGATTTCTGTAAGCGTTGACTATTTACAAGCAACTCCAAAGGGCTATAGCATGATTCTTACTATCGTAGAAGATCAGGTAAAAGGAACAACTGCTCAATACAATCAAGCAAATTACTATTCAGGTGGCAATAGCGGCGCTATGGGTGGTTATGAAAACCTTCCTAACCCTGTTCCGGCTGCACAAATGGTATATGAACATGTCGCTCGTACACACGACCATGCTGTTAAAAATATGGCCGCAACTGAGGTTGGCGAAAAAGTCGTTAAAAACTATACAGTTAAATTGGATCCAACTTGGAAAAAAGACGATATAAAAATCGTTGCCGTTTTACTAAACAGTAGCAACCAAGTATCTAACGCAAATGATGAATCCATCGAAGATGCTGTAGAAAACGGATTCGTAACATCTTCAACAGAAAAGATATTGGTTAACACAAACATCAATATCTATCCTAACCCGACAGGAGACCAGACTTCAGTTTCATTGAATGTTCAAAATCCTTCAAATGTTTCTGCTACACTAATCGATGCTCTTGGAAGAGTAGTTTTAACCAAAGACTTTGGCAAGCAGCAAGGAACAGTTAGAATGAACTTAGATGTTAAAGGTTTTGCTCCCGGTGCATATACAGTTCTAATACGAACACAAGATGGCATTGCTACAAGCAAGTTGATCATTAAATAAAATGAATCCCGAATTCAGCAGTAGAAGTTTTCCAAATCTGAAAAGTGCTGAATATTAATCGTATAGCGATTTCGCATTTAGCCAATGCGTAATTTGGGATTAAAATACATGTTTCAGAAGGTCGTGAATTCAAGTTCACGACCTTTTTTTTAGGCTACATTCCACAACAAACACTACGAAAAGATTTAATATCGATTGGTTATTCGTAATAGTCCAATTACATTGCCCTAACAGACTATCATCCCGATAGCTTCGGGAGTATTTTGATTTTATGAAATCCCGTTTTTCGGGAATACCAAAAAATGTAGGACGGATTTTAAATCAATTTGGTATAATATGGTGTTTAATAAATTGTTTTAACTGCTTGATAGACTTCATTTAAACAAAAATTTTACCGTCAAACCAAAATTTACTTTGCAACAAATCCGTAAAATCACAAAATATATTATCTCATAAACAGTAAATAATATTGGTTAATTTTTAACTTTACCGAATTAAAACTCATATTTACTTAAAATATTAGATTAAAATTACACTTAATTATTACGGATGAGTATTTTTATAAAGAAGTCGATAACAGGATTATTGCAAGAAGCCAGTGAGACAGGCAGCCACACATTAAAAAGAACGTTAGATGCCAAAGCATTGATAGCTCTTGGTATTGGCGCCATCATAGGTGCAGGTTTATTTTCTATAACAGGATTAGCGGCAGCCAATAATGCCGGACCCGCCATTACTATTTCTTTTGTCGTAGCCGCTATGGGATGTGCTTTTGCCGGACTATGTTATGCCGAATTCGCATCCATGATTCCGGTTGCAGGAAGTGCTTATACCTATAGTTATGCCACTATGGGAGAATTTATCGCATGGATTATTGGCTGGGATCTCGTGTTGGAATATGCAGTAGGTTCAGCTACAGTTGCCATCAGCTGGAGTCGTTATTTTGTCAAGTTTTTTGAAGGATTTGGCTATCATCTGAGTCCTGAATGGACTGCAGGTCCTTGGGAAGGTGGCATTATCAACCTTCCTGCAGTATCTATTGTCGTTTTGATGAGTTTATTGTTAATTAGGGGGACGAAAGAATCTGCAATTGTCAATGATATTATCGTCTTACTAAAAGTATCAGTCGTTTTGATATTTATATTTCTTGGATGGAAATATATCAACGAAGCCAATTACGTTCCATATATTCCTGAAAACTCCGGAAAATTTGGTGAATTTGGTTTTAGTGGAGTTATTAGAGCCGCCGCCATCGTCTTCTTTGCATATATTGGATTCGATGCGGTGAGTACAGCTGCACAAGAAGCTAAAAACCCGAAAAAGGATATGCCAATAGGTATTTTGGGGTCTTTAGTAATATGTACAATTTTATATATTCTATTTGCTTATGTCATGACAGGTGTAGCCAATTATAAAAGCTTTGCCGGTCAAGACGGTATAGCTCCTGTAGCTCACGCAATTAGTATGATGGGCTCTCCTGACAGTCAAGGAGTAATACAGCCGGACTATCCATGGTTAAATAGAGCCATTGTCGTCGCTATCCTCGGTGGATATTCATCGGTTATCATGGTAATGTTGATGGGACAATCCAGAGTCTTCTATAGCATGAGTAAAGACGGTCTAATACCAAAAGTCTTCTCTTCGATACATCCTATATTCCAAACACCTTCCAAAAATAATATGATATTTATGGTATTTGTCAGCTTGTTTGCAGCTTTTGTTCCAGCGGGTGTAGTTGGCGAAATGACAAGTATTGGAACTTTATTTGCATTTATTTTAGTGTGTGCCGGAATCTGGGTCATGAGGGTAAAAATGCCTGAGGTGCCACGTTCTTTCAAAACCCCATTAGTTCCTTTAGTTCCTATTTTAGGCATTGCAACATGCTTATTTATGATGGTTTTCTTACCGGTTGATACATGGATTAGACTTATTGTATGGATGCTCATCGGACTTGACATTTACCTGTCTTATGGCATGAAACACAGTATTCTAAATGACGATCCAGGACTACGCAAAGGTCATAGAATAGTCATATATGGAGGCATCGTACTTTCCTTGCTGTTAATTACTACCGGTTTTATCCATCAAAATGTAGTAGGCTGGGATGCAGACAGAACCTTATTCTGGGTAGCCATGGTTCTTGCCATCGTCCATATAATTTATTATTTTATCAAACTAATGAAAGATAAAGAATAGCTTTTTAGATTAGAATATTTCAAAAATAACCGATGGCGCATGCTCTCGGTTATTTTTTTCACCCTATTTAAAAGTATCAGCGGTTTTACGATTGTATAAAATAGCTATATCATGGATACAAAATAATTCTATTGATGTTTTCTAATACCAAAAATCAAATCAATTTGGTATAATCTATTTAGCATTTTTTCAAAACCTATATCTTAATTTTTTGAATTCTATTGCAGCGATATTCAAAATATAATACTATTGATATTAAACATTCATTAATAATATTGTCATGATGAACTATATTTTACTTTTGATATTTTCGCTTGTTTTCCATAACGAAAACGCATCTCAACATTTTAAAGATCAATATCTTGCTTCGTTAAAAAACTCAACGAATCAAACTCACTGGAGTACGGACTATTCATCCTTACCTAAAACTTGGGAACATTTAACCTCTTCTGCTCAAATAGAATGTGACTTATCAGATCTTACTCTAACTAAATTAGACTGTAATGACAACAATCAATTCAAAGTAGTAATAAATTTCGCTCATCAAAATACAACCACTCAATTTAAACTGTATATCAACGGTGAGTACAAAGGTTTATTTCCATACAGCCAACTTCCCATCACTACAGACTACCTCAATGGTCAAACCAATGACGATTATCACTTTTTAATAAAAGATTCGGAATTTCCGAATTGTGCCATTGATGGAAATATTTCTGCACCTTACTGTCCAGACAGCGAATGTCACCTTTACAACATGACTTACGAGCAGTCAGACTGCGATTCTACCGGTCACTTCAACATGTGGCTCAACTGCAATCACGACAATACCAGTGACTTTTTCGACCTGTATATCGATGGTGGATTAATAGGCCAATATGCATATTCTCAATTGCCGATTAACCTCACGCAATTGGCGGGTGACGGAGCTTTCCACGTCTATAAATTTATTGACATCAACAATGGCGACTGCAAGGTCATCAAAGAAATCAAGCATCCTAACTGCTCACAAGGCGGCGAATGTCACCTATACGACATGACCTTCGATATGACAGACTGCGATTCTACCGGTCACTTCAACATGTGGCTCAACTGTAATCACGACAATACCAGTGACTTTTTCGACCTGTATATCGATGGTGGATTAATAGGCCAATATGCATATTCTCAATTGCCGATTAACCTCACGCAATTGGTGGGTGACGGAGCTTTCCACGTCTATAAATTTATTGACATCCATCATGGCGACTGCAAGGTCATCAAGGAAATCAAGCATCCTAACTGTTCGCAAGGCGGCGATTGTCACCTATATGACATGACTTACGATCAGTCAGACTGCGATTCTACCGGTCACTTCAACATGTGGCTCAACTGTAATCACGACAATACCAGTGACTTTTTCGACCTGTATATCGATGGTGGATTAATAGGCCAATATGCATATTCTCAATTGCCGATTAACCTCACGCAATTGGCGGGTGACGGAGCTTTTCACGTCTATAAATTTATTGATATCCACAATGGCGACTGCAAGGTCATCAAAGATATCAAGCATCCTAACTGTTCGCAAGGCGGCGATTGTCACCTATATGACATGACTTACGAACAGTCAGACTGCGACTCTACCGGTCACTTCAACATGTGGCTCAACTGCAATCATGACAATACCAGTGACTTTTTCGACCTGTATATCGACGGTGGATTAATAGGTCAATATGCATATTCTCAATTGCCGATTAACCTCACGCAATTGGTCGGTGACGGAACTTTCCACGTCTATAAATTTATTGACATCAACAATGGCGACTGCAAGGTCATCAAGGAAATCAAGCATCCTAACTGTTCGCAAGGCGGTGATTGTCACCTATACAACATGACTTACGAGCAGTCAGACTGTGACTCTACCGATCACTTCTACATGTGGCTCAACTGTAATCACGACAATACCAGTGACTTTTTCAACCTGTATATCGACGGTGGATTAATTGGCCAATATGCATATTCTGATTTGCCGATTAACCTCACACAATTGGTGGGTGACGGAACTTTCCACGTCTATAAATTTATTGACATCCACAATGGCGACTGCAAGGTCATCAAAGAAATCAAGCATCCTAATTGTTCACAAGGCGGCGAGTGTAATTTATCTGAATTAACCTTAACTCCATCAAACTGCAATTCGGAAGGTCAATTTTATGTTGAAATCGATTTTGACTATGAAAACTCTTCGGATTCATTTAAGATTCAAGGAAACGGGCACAATTACGGATATTTTAGCTATGAAGATTTACCGATAGTATTAGGTCCATTTGATGGAAATAGTTCAACAGTATATGAGTTTTTAGTGAAAGATCAAACAAATCCGAATTGCAAAATTGCATCACATATCAACCCACCATATTGTCAGAACGGATTCCCCGAACCTTTAATATCAATGGAAATATATGATTTTAAGTGTATCGATTCTACCAATTATACAGCATTTATTAATGTAGAGATAAGAGGTGATGCCAATATTCCGGTAAATCTATATGAATCCAACAAACTGATAGGAGAGTATAATTCAAGTGCTTTCCCAATAAAAGTGAACCTGTCTAAGGAATTGCTCCCTTCTGTCAAGGCAAGTGACAAAAACCAGCCATCAAATTTTACAGCAAGATTGTATCAACATCCTGATTGCTTACTTGGAACGAGCAACAACATTTCCTCTACAGTGAAATGCTTCCCCAATCCGACCAAATCAGGTCTTAACATAGAATGGTCGGGCCACCATTTCCAATACCGCATACACAGTATAAACGGCAATTTTATTGCATCAGGTCAAGGTGAGCCAAAGACAACTATTATTACAGACAATATTCCTGCCGGAGCCTATATCATCTACATCATGGATGGTAAGGAAAATATAATTCAAAAGTTTATAAAGCTATAACAAAGACCAAATCAACTTTTCAGTTTGGCAAATTATAAACCAAATAAAAAACTAATCTAAAAACAAATCAGGCGCCGGGTTTACGCCCGGCGTACTGTTATATCGTATAAAGTCTGTGACTCCGTGTTCCTTCAAAATTTCTTCATCGATAACAAAGTTGCCAGAAAACGCCTTTGCATCTTTAGACAAAATGATTTGAGCAGCATCAGCCATAATCTCCGGCTTTCTTGTCATCTTAACCAACTCACCACCACCGGGCATATTTTCAATGGCTGCGGTCCCAATCAATGTAGCTGGCCACAAAGTATTTGCAGCGATTCCATATTCTCTAAATTCTTCCGCCCAACCTAAAGTCAATAGGCTCATATTATATTTTGAGATGGTATAGGCAACATGATTCTCAAACCAACGAGGATAAATGTTCAAGGGAGGTGAAAGTGTTAAGATATGCGGATTAACCCCTTTTTTCAAGTATGGGAGGCAAGCTTGAGTCGTAAGAAAGCTTCCTCGTACATTGACATCAAACATGAGATCAAATCGCTTTGCAGACGTATTTTCCGTATTAGTCAAAGAAATAGCCGAAGCATTATTGATTAAAATATCTATACCGTCCATCATTTCCGCCACTCTATCGACAACAGCGGCGATTCGCTCTTCATCACGAATATCCAGTTGCATTGGATAGGCATGACCACCTTCTTTAATTATTTCTTCAGCGACGGTAAGAATAGTCCCCTTCAACTTGGGATGAGGCTCAACTGTCTTTGCTAAAATAGCAACATGGGCACCTTGTTTAGCAAATTTTAATGCCAACGCTTCACCGATTCCACGTGAGCCCCCTGTAATCACAATTTTTTTATGTTCCATGCCTAAAAGTATCCTTATTTTTCCAAAAACGCATTAAAAAATTTAAACAAAGGGATTAAAGCCCAACTTTATTCATGACAAAACTTCACAACTACGTCGATGACATCATAGCCTTCGTTCCAAATTAGGAATCACGCTTGAAGACCATTGCTCAAAAGTGCCCTCCTGTATATGTCGCCTTGCAGCATCTACCAATTCCAAATAAAAGGCTAAATTATGCAAAGTAGCTATCTGTGCTCCCAATAATTCTCCAACATGAATCAAATGTCGCAAATAAGCTTTTGTATGATTACGAGATGTCTCAGCTCTTGAAAAAGCGTCAATAGGTGAAAAATCCATCTTCCATTTTTCATTCTTGATATTGATGATTCCATCCCAGGTGTAAAGCAATCCATGTCGTGCATTCCGTGAAGGAAGTACACAATCAAACATATCAATACCAAGGCCAATACAAGTAATAATATTGGCAGGAGTTCCAACACCCATAAGATAACGCGCTGAAGCCTCCGGAAGGATAGCCGTCACTTCATCTGTTATACGATACATCTCTTCTTTGGGCTCGCCGACTGACAATCCACCAATAGCATTGATATGGCGACCTTTTGAGGCAATGTATTCTGATGAAATCTTCCGCAAATCACTATATGTACTTCCTTGTACTATAGGTGCCAACATAGGCATATAACCATGAGGAAACGATTCTTGTGCATCAAAATACGTCAAACATCGATCCAGCCACTGGTGCGTGAGTATCATAGATTTTTCAGCATATCTGTATTCACATGGATACGGCGTACATTCGTCAAAAGCCATAATAATATCGGCGCCAATGTGAATCTGTGTTTCAGTCGCTGATTCCGGTGTAAAAAGGTGTTTACTACCATCAATGTGCGACCTGAATGTCACGCCTTCAGCATTGATTTTTCGCCTATGAGCCAAAGAAAACACTTGGTATCCGCCGCTATCCGTGAGTATGGGTCGCTCCCACCCGATAAATTTGTGAAGACCACCGGCTTTGCTGATGACTTCTACTCCAGGTCGAAGAAAAAGATGATAGGTATTACCCAATATAATCCTTGCCTGAACCTCTTGCGACAACTCCTTTTTATGCACTCCCTTTACGGTACCTATAGTACCTACCGGCATAAAAACAGGTGTCTCAATGGCGCCATGAGCCGTATGAACAATTCCTGCCCTCGCTCTGGATTTTTGATCAGTCTTTATTAATTCAAATCGATTTGCCATGAAAGATTATAAATATTTTAATCCAATCGTATAGTAATTAAATATTTTTAAACACCAATCGTATCATGTTTATAATATTTATTATACAACCCGCACATTATTAATATTTTCAAAAAATACTTGGACTACTCATCCAATAGATTTTTTGCATTCTTTAAAAAAGAAACTCCATTTAACCCAAATTCTTCTTAAAGACAATATTTTGCCTTTAAGAGGAATTCGGGTTTAATCCCTTTCTCGTACACTATCCAGCTTGATGACCACACCCAATAACACTGTAAAACCTATCAAGGACGAACCGCCATAGCTAACAAAGGGCAAGGGTATGCCGATGATTGGGACTAACCCCATGGTCATTCCGACATTTATCATGAAATGGAAAAATAAAATGCCGGCTACACCCCATATATAGTTTCTTGCAAAGTTCAACTTTTGCCTTTCAGCCACAATGGTCAATCGTAAAATTAGAAATAAATATATGGCAATTACTGCAAAAGTCCCGACAAATCCATGTTCCTCACCTACTGTACAAAAAATAAAGTCAGTCGTTTGCTCCGGCACATAATTGAGCTTAGTCAAAGTACCATTGAGAAAACCCTTACCCGCCAAACCTCCTGATCCAATTGCCATCTTTGACTGCAAAACATTATAAAGCGAACCTCTTGGATCACAACGCTCCGGATGAAGCCACACATTAATTCGTTCCTGTTGATGAGGTTCCAATATATTAAATACAAAGTTTGAAAAAAACGATGCCATCGATGCAATCACAAACAAAGAAGATACGATAAATACCAATTGCAGTTTTTTCCTCCACAAAAGAATTAGTGCTAAAACAAAAACCAATACCGTTAGTGCTATCAATATCTCTTTTGCGTTACCGCTATTTACAGCAATAAATCCACCTATGCCGATAAGGCCCACCGTAACCATATAGTATAGCTTATTGGGTAATTGATAGGCAAAGATGCTCAATACAGCAATCAAGATAATAAAGTAAGTAAGGTCAAAACCGAAAAGCAACGATATGATAAACAATGCTGCAAAAGAGAGCACTATCACATAAAGTGTCGGATTCAAACCCTCTCTGTACAACAAGATAAAAAATGAAAAAAATACCAACGCCGAGCCTGCATCCGGCTGAAACATAATTAAAAGCGGTGGAAGCATCACCATTGCGACAGCAACCATTGCCGCCTTGGTATCGGTCAACTTCATCTTGTAATCACTCAGTAGATTGGCCAATGCCAGACTCGTTCCAAACTTCGCTATTTCGGAAGGCTGAAATGTAAACATACCGATTCCAAACCATGCCTTTTGCCCATTGATAACCTTTCCTAAAAATAAAACCAATATTAATAAGACTATTCCTATTGCGTAAAACCCATAGGAAAATGCACGCCATATTTTATCATCAAAAGCTAGTACAAAAAACGATATAAACAAAGAGATACATATCCAGACAAGCTGTCTTCCGGCATTATAGTCCAAACTTAAAATAAACTCCGATGGATTGTTGTCATGGCTTACTGCATATATCATAAACCAACCGATAGATATCAATGCAAAATATATCGAAATGAGTAACCAATCAAACTTACTCGCTTCTGAATGATTTTTACTCCTACTCATAAATCATCGACAAATGTGGCAAAATGAATTGTTACTCAAGAACGTATTGCTTCTTTACATTATCTACCAAATATATAGCACTCCCAAATCGTTCATTAATGACCTTCATATCAGGATATCCTTCTAATTTTGTCCGATATGCACCTGCAGTTAAATAGTAATATGGCCCTTTTTGAAACCAATCGACTTTCAGATTAAACTCTCTTTTAAAATTAGCCAATTCAGTCTCCATCACTCTTCGGTCAGATGTAACACCAAACTGTATTCGGTACACCGGTATCGTGGCAATGGCTTTCTGAGACTTGTTGTAAGCGGCTATCTGCGATTCTACATCACTATCCATGCTTATCTTTACCTCTTGAGCAGTGGTATTTGACCACATCCACACACCGATAATCATCAAAAACACCTTCATCTTAGGCCATCAATGGTTTTATTACAGATGTTCCTAATCTATTGGCTCCTGCCTCGACAAGTGCTATCGCCTGTTCTCGTGTCCTGATGCCGCCACTGGCCTTTATCTGCATGGTTTCTGGCAATAAGCGGCGTAACAACTGAATATCTTCGACTGTCACGGCACCTCCAACCGTACCTGTACTTGTTTTCACAAAGTCAACTTCTTTATCGACGGCTATTTCACACATTCTTGCTATTTCATCTTCAGTCAATAAGTTCATCTCGATAATCCATTTTACCGTTAGATTACGCATATGTCCCAATCGTGTCATACTATCTGCATCATTGGCAATATATGCCCAATCGCCACTCTTTATAGCTGCAATATTGGCTACTACATCTATTTCATCCACATTTTCCTGAACTGCTTTCTTTATAGCTTCTGCCTTAACTTGTGTAGCATCATATCCGTATGGAAATCCGATTACAGTGCATATCTTGGTAGGTTGATTCTCTAGTAGTCGTGCTGCTTGCTGAACAAAATAAGGTGGGACACATACTGAAAAAACATCAAACTCTTGCGCTTCTTCACACAACTGTTTGATTCTTCCACGGGTTGTATCCGGTTTTAGATAGGTAAGGTCAATTATTTTATTTAAAAATTCCACTAAGTTAGTTTTTTGAAGGGACAAAGATAAACATTTAAAGCCGAGAAAAGTCATGTTTCTATCATAGACGCCATTTCTTTTCTTTTTTTACCTTCCATTGACACTATTTTACCATTGGGGTAAGTCTTCATTCTGTATCTACTCCCCTCTTATCCTTCGGGTTATGACAGCTCTTTCTTCTTGTTCAGCTCTATCATCTATTTTTTTATTGATACCGACCATCCTTGACTATTGGCAGCTTTTCCATCCGACTTACTTCAAGACTCGGAAAACCAAAGTCCTGAACAACTTTGCCGTGTAAAAGATAACATCCTTTCCCCCGAAAGGGTGATTTTTCAGCAGCAGATGGAAAATGTACCGTATCGAAGAAGTCCCCGCCCTCATCAATCCAAGTGTAAAAGTACATCAAAGTCTTATTGACAGTGCGCACCGGCTTGCGCGTTACGAAATAACCCACCATAACCACCCGCCGCCCAATGTGATTCAACATAGCCATCGATTGGATATGTGCCGGTAACGCCTCTTTAACCAATACAAACGGCGAGCAAAGAGGGAAACCCAGCAGCTCTATTTCATCAAATGCTTGTTCGTAATCTACCTCTGCTAAGACGGGCAACTCAAAGTGCTCATACTCAACTTCAAACAACGACGGCATGCCCACCGCTTCCCGATGTCGGGCATTGTACACCGCATTCTTCTCCCACATTATCTCATACTTATTCATACCCGTAAATCTAAATGCGCCAATACGTATCAAAATATCAAGCTGCCGGCTATCAATAGCAACCCTACTTACAAAATTTTCAAGGCTCAGGAAATGCCCCTCCTCAGCCCTCGCCTTCATGATATTTCGGATTGTCGTATGCTCCAAATCACGTACTAAACCTAAGCCTATATACACGTCTTTACCATAGATCTGTGTGAGTCGACTACTTCGGTTGACACAGGGCGGATGGATGGTGGCACCATTCATACGAGCCTCATGAACATATAGTTCAGTGCTGTAAAACCCACCAAAGTTGTTAATTACGGCAACCATAAATTCCAGAGGATAGTAGGTCTTAAGATAAAGGCTTTGAAATGATTCGACAGCAAAGCTCGCAGAATGCGCCTTACAGAATGAATACCCACTGAAACTCTCTATCTGGCGCCAGACCTCTTGTACCAAATCCTCACTATAACCTCGCTCTCTACAATTGGCAAAATATTTTTCCTGTAAATGAAAAAAAGTATCCGAATTTTTCTTTTTGCCCGTCATAATACGTCTCAACACATCCGATTCATCCAACCCCAGACCGGCAAAATAATGCACTATCTTCATCACGTCCTCTTGATATACCATAACACCGTACGTCTCACCCAGATACCGCTCAAATACCGGATGTAGATACTGTATCTTATCAGGATGGTGAGCTCGATTGATATACTCTCGCATCATACCCGACTTGGCTACTCCCGGCCTTATAATAGAACTGGCAGCAACCAGGTGCACATAATTATCACAGCTCAACTTGCTGATGAGTCCACGCATAGCGGGGGATTCGATATAAAAACATCCAATACACCGCCCACTCCTCAGTCTCGACCTCACCCCTTCATCGATTTTAATCCGGTGGATATCGTGAATATCCACTACCCTGCCCTGATTGCGCGCGACTAAGTCGATAGCATCCTTAATATGGCCCAATCCCCTTTGACTCAAGATATCATATTTGTGAAAATGTAGATCTTCCGCTCCATACATATCAAAATGAGTCACCGGAAAGCCCTTGGGCATCATCTTCAACGCCGTATGCTCATAAAGTGGCCGCTCACTGATGAGAATCCCTCCGGCATGTATTGACAAGTAATTGGGAAAGCCCTCTATCATCTTGCCATACCTAAAGATGTGCTTACCGTATGGATGATGCCTCTCCGTAGCTAATGGATGATCCACCAGTAGGTCTATATTATCTTTTGTCAAACCTATAACCTTACCCAATTCCCTGATAATAGACTTCCCTTTAAAAGTATTATATGTGGCAAGCAAAGCAACATATCCCTTACCATAACGCTTGAATATATAATCCGTCACATCATCCCGTTCATCCCACGAAAAGTCAATGTCAAAATCAGGCGGCGAAGTACGATGCGGATTGATAAATCGCTCGAAGTACAAATCCAACTCCAATGGATCCACATCGGTAATCCCCAGACAATATGCCACAATCGAATTGGCTCCACTTCCCCTACCCACATGAAAGTAACCCGCACTCTGTCCATAACGTACAATATCCCAAGTTATTAAAAAATATGCACAATATTCCAACTCACATATCACCTTAAGCTCCGACTCTACCCGCTTGACGGCCTGCTCATTATGCCTGCCATAACGACGCACACATCCTGTCCTGGCAAGCTTAGCCAACAACTGATAGTCGCCTTGCCCATCGGCAGTAAAGTGCTGCCGGTTATTACTCTTATCCGATGCCATACGAATAGAACAACCCGCAAGCAACATTTCCGTATTTTCAATGATCTTAGGATAAAGTGCAAAAGCAGAACGTATCTCATCTTCAGCTACAAATACTTCAGACGGCGCAGCACAGTCACGTTCCGTCAGCTGACCCAACAGTATATTGCGATCTATACAACGCAACAGCTTATGAACCTTATATTCTTCTGTGTCACCAAATGTCACCGGAGCAAAGACCACCAACCGATCCATATACCCACGAAGAGGTGATGAATACAACCCCGGCACCTCCTCAGGTCGGATGCCGAAAAATTCGTCATCACCAAAAGTAGCGATATCCTTGGGTTGATGCCGATACACAAAAAAGACATCCTCCAGCTTGGGCGCACACGATGGCCCATCCTTACCCATCATGGATATCTCCGAAAGAAAGCCACACAATCGAGACCATCCGGCTGCATTACGCGCTATCCCCACATAAAGAAAACGACCATCATCCCGCCTGAACTCAATACCCAGAATAGCCCGAATCCCCTTCTCTTCACACGCTTGGATGTATTGATACGCACAAGATGTATTGTTGATATCCGTAAGTACCATAGCCTTAACACCCATCCGAGATGCCATATCCGCCAACTTCTCCGGAGAGAGTGTTCCATACCGAAGACTAAACCAAGAATGTACATTGAGATACATGACACACAATTTGTGCCGTAAATATCGGATATTATGACGACTTTTTCGTCTTTATGAAAAAACTTTTTTCTCTAATCTATAATTGCAGTAAAAATTATCCACAATTATTCATTTTTTTGAACCCAAAAACCACAACTATAGCCTGTGTCACCGGCAATAAAATCTGAAAGTGGTTTACAAATCCTCCAAAAGATAACTTTTATTTAAATGCGCCTAGACCTTGATTAGCAGTATTGTCAAAACCGAATAAAGCTTGATTTTCCCATGTAGAACCATCCGTCGCCTTGTCTCCCTTAAATGCAACCCATTCTCCACCCCAATAACAGAAACCCAAAGCCTTACTTCTTTGACATACTATATTTATTTCTTTTATAAATTTATACTGTCCCTCCTGTGTAGCGGGGAATCCCGGAGACAACTGACTATCCAGACCAATAACATTATTGGTATAATCGTTCCATCCCAAAGTAAAAGGATACGCTAATTCCGCCACAAACGCCTTCTTGCCAAGATCCAATTGTATCGCACCTAATGTAGCTTCAACTGTAGCCAAAGAGGTACCATGCCAATACGGATAATAAGAGAAAGCTGCTATATCAAAGTCAATTCCCGCATCGATACGTTGTTTAAAAAACGATATACACCCATTCATCCCGGCATAATGCAATACTATTCCGATATCTTTCTTAGCATTACGCGCCGCCTCACATCCTTTTTTAAGCAATTTATTCATCATGCCGCCATTGTTGTATTTCCCAACAGGCCACATCAAACCATAGTTAATCTCATTGCCAATCTGAATAAAATCAGGCTTAATAATAGATGTAACTCGATACGTATATTGATACACTGAATCCAACAATACAGCATCAGACAAAGTCTTCCATCGTCCGGGTATCTCCTGATTTCCGGGATCAGCCCACGTGTCCGAATAATGCAAATCCAATAAAACCTTAAATCCGAATGCCTTACACTCTGCAGCAAACGCAATCACCTCTTCTTCGCCACAATGCTTATTCGTTTCACCCGTCCAAAGACGCAACCTGATGAGATTGACACCTGATTCTTTCAAAAAGGACAACATATCCTTTTCTTGTCCATTTTTGTCCTGAAATGAAATGGGGTATTCCCTGATTTCCGGTAAAAAACTGGCGTCAAATCCTTTATAAAATTGAATATCATCCTTTGGCTCAGACATATCAGGCTCTTTGTTGCAACCGCTACTTAAAAAAAATAGTCCTAAACAAATCAGCGCTACTCCCGAGCTTTTACAATGAACAATTGATATGTGCATGATTCTCTTTATCTGAATTATTCCCATTGATACTCTTAATAAAACCAATTATAAAATTAGAAAAATTTTCCAAATTCCCAAAAATTGACTTTTACAAATAACGATAAAAGCGGTATCATACGAATCTTTGTCTATCAAAACTAAATTTCATTTTCGCATAACTTTCACTACAAAAAATATTTGTTAAAGCATAACTTTTAACAGCTATACTCGTCGATACCTAATAAAATTCGTTAATTCTATTTACTTTTACATCAATTCAGTAATTGCATCATTGCATCAAATTGAAGGAGAACGATTATGTCTAAAAATATTGATTTTACTATTTTATTAAGAGTCGTAAAGCTATCGTTTGCATATAAAAAGATCTTTTATATTGCACTCTCGCTGGCATTAATCCTTGCGCCCATTGGTGCCCTTCGACCATATTTAATCAATATCGGAGTAAATCAATATATCATGGAAAATGACATCTCCGGATTATTGGTTTTGTGCGGCTTTATCATAGGACTTGTCATATTCGAGGCGCTTTTCGGATATTATTTCAGATACTTGACGGATGTATTGGGTCTATTAGTAACCAAAGACCTGCGGATTCGTATTTTTAACAAAATCGTCAGTCAGCGAGTTCGTCAATTCGACCAAACACCAACTGGAATATATATAACCCGAATCATCAATGATATCGAAAGCGTAAAAACAATATTTTCAGAAGGCCTCCTGACCATTGTAGCCGATGTTATTTCCATCATTGCTATACTAATTATGATGTTTATCACCAGTTGGCAATTAACCCTTGCCTGCCTTATTATTATGCCCCTGATGATTATCGCGACAATAATTTTCAATAAAAAAGTAAAAGTTTCTTTCCAAAAGGTCAGAACTCAACTAGCCAATATGAATGCCTTTCTCCAAGAGCATTTGTCCGGCATGAGTATTGTTCAAATATTCAATGCTCAAAAAAGGGAACTAGGAAAATTCAACAATATCAACCGCAAATATACCAGTGCTAATCTCGATTCAGTTCTCTACTATGCCATATTCTTCCCTGTTGTGGATATTATTGCAGCAGCAGCACTTGGCATCATGGTTTGGTGGGGCGCTCATGGCATCATGAATGAATCTATCACGATAGGAGCTATGGTTGCCTTTCCGATTTATCTAAATACTTTATTTCGCCCTATTCGAATGATTGCCGATAAGTTTAATAGTATGCAACAAGGATTGGTCGCTGCCGAAAGAATATTCGTTTTGATGGATGATTCCAGCGTTACGGAAGATACGGGTCATATCGAGCTAAAAAAAGTTAATGGCAAAATAGTATTCGACAATGTGGGCTTTGAATATATCCAAGGTACACCTATCCTTAAAAACATTTCATTTGAGATACCTGCAGGCCAAACAATGGCTATTGTAGGGAGTACCGGAAGCGGGAAATCTACCATTATCAACCTTTTAATGAAGTTTTATGACTATCAGACAGGTTCCATCCGCTTAGATCAAATTGAACTTAAAGACATCACTAAGCAAAGCCTCCGTTCACATATAAGTTTAGTGCTACAGGATGTTTTTCTGTTTTCAGGAAGTATTAAAGAAAATATTACACTAAGAAATTCAGAAATAGACGATGAAGCCATATTTCAAGCTAGTAAATTGTTAGATGCTCATAGATTCATTATGGCACTGCCCAATGGTTACGACTTTACCGTGTCAGAACGGGGGCACAATCTTAGTTCTGGCCAAAGGCAGCTCATCTCTCTTGTCAGGGCTTTGGTGTACAATCCTTCAATCCTCATTTTGGATGAGGCGACAGCCAGCATCGATTCTGAAACAGAGGCTATAGTCCAATTTGCCATTGATAAATTACTTCAAGGAAGAACTGCCATCATCATCGCACACCGCTTATCAACCATTAGAAATGCAGACCAGATAATGGTTCTGGAGCAAGGCCAAATCCTCGAAATAGGCAGCCACAGTGAACTATTAAACAATCCGGACAGTCGATATAGCCAACTTTACCATATCCAATTCGAGAAAGATACAACTATCTAAATATGCACACAACCAAAGTCTTTTTCTATTTTCTCATCTTTCTTTCACTGTCAATAGACTCATATTCTCAAGTGACTGATTTTTATGACAGAACCCTTCCTGATTCTATGATAACAGAAGGTATCTCTGTTGATGGCAACTCATTATTATATTTTAAAAACAATGAATATGCCAAAGCAGTATATCCGGGATTCACAGCCTTTGGGACTAATAATCAAATCGACATTTCTTATAAATCAAACAGTCATGTCTTTCGAGCAGGAGCAATGTATCAATTTGTTTTCGGGCATCCCATGCGCCATACAGTCATGCCCATTATTTCCTATCATTATACATTACTAAAGGACTTTAAGGTCAACATCGGAACAATTTCCAATAGCTCAGGGCATCACCTTATCCAGGAGTTACAAGGTATAGATCAATACCTACATAACCCTTTAGAATACGGCTTACAATTTCAATATCAGCCAAATTGGATGGATGGAGATATCTGGATTAATTGGCGGAACAATCTCGCTGTGGGTGATTCTTCGCAAGAACAATTTACCCAAGGCACACGATTGACTTTTCATGTAATCAAAAACAAAAATTGGGGTATAGACCTTCATTCCTCCTTATTGTTTTACCATCACGGCGGACAAATAGATATTTCTGATGCTCCTGTCATTACCCAAATAAATTATCACGCAGGTGTAGAGTTAAGAAAAAACATACGAAAATGGCAATTTAAGATGGCATATCATTATATCGGATTCAGGAATGATGAAGATTTTAATGACCTTCCATGGAAAAATGGCACGGCACACAGCCTAATTATCAATGCGGAACAGCCATTCCTCAACCTTGGTATTGGCTATAGGACATTTAATCAGTTTTATGCTCCTTTTGGAGATCAGATATTTGGCATTTACAACACATATTCTCATCAGTTCTTTGATACAAAGAAAGATTTCATCACTGCAAATGCACGTTTAAAATTATCTGACAACCATCACTTTAAAATCCAATTTGGAGCTGATATTTATTACAACCTTGTGAACAACCAGTTGGATTACAATTACGGAGTAATGGGCAAATTCACGTTCTAAAATCCCCTTATTTCAGAACAAGTACATCACACCACAGAATCTCATTCAGACGCAGCCGACTACAGGTTCTGCTTATTTTCGATGGGTTGAGGTGCTTGTTGAGGCGTCTGGATCGGAGCTTGATTGCTTATATTATCTTGAACTTCTTGAATGGCTGTAACAATATATTTAGTATCGCCGACCCAAAACAACCTAAAATACTTTTCCTTATAATGCAATACGACTCGATTACCGCGACTATTGGCATCTTGAATAGCTTGAGCTATTTTATCACTTTCAACAGAAAATGACCACATCGTGTTTTCAGCATTCCCTTTTGTCGGTCTGACTCCTTGATATATACTTCGATCAAGACTTCCTTCCCATGTCTTGAATACAAATCCTTTCTTTTCTAATTTAATGATATGACCGGTCTGTTCGCCTGTACTATAATTGGTAAAAGTAAATAACAATAAAAAGCCTATTGACAGACCCGATAGATATAATAACAATCTTCTTAAAAAGTTTTTCATTTGGTTTTTAATTTTAATTCTAAACAAAGTTACGTGCGAAATAATTCAACAACCTATTTATTTTACGAATTATTTCTCAAAAATACAGCCAATGTCCTTTTACTTTCCCTAAACTATTTATTTCAATAGCAGGAGCAGGAATTTTAAATATACTGACAACTCTAAAAAAAGTCTTCCAAAAAGGAGAATTACATGGGATTTTTCGGAAATCAATATCCAATGACAGCAAATACTGTCTGTACCTTGGATACATCCGGGTATTCAGGTGAAATTCCGTATCCATATACGTCCAATTGTTGCCGAATCCCCCAAAAAGATTCTCGCCACTATATCCTATAGCAAAGTTAATATAAGCCGGCCACCATCCTTCATTCTGACGAAAAGAGGCAGGGTTAAAACTAAGCCAATATGTCTGTGCATTGTAATCCTTCAACAATCTTCCCGCTAAGTGATTACTGTACAAGTCTGCTGCTCTTCGATGAAGATTATCTGTTGTAACACCATCAATCGCAGTAATAGGCAGTTTAGAATAGGATCTAAAGTCGGATGAAACCTTTAGTAGAATCCGTTGCTCATGCCACAGACTTTGCTGCAAGCCAAACATAGCCATTCCGGCAACATTACAAGCTACATCGCCCCAAGAAAATCCCCATTTCTCGGAAAAGCCATCTAAAATTTCAATACTTGTTTGCGCCATCATTCCGGCACCTAACCCTAACCACATCGCACTTTTTTCACTTAATCCCGCCCAACGATACATATCATAGACCATAGAACTCTCGTTATATCCGCTATAAACATGACCTACTTTGTCCATTTGCAGCCATTCACCTCCATCGTTGAAAAATCGGAATTTCTTTGATTGATTCTCTTTATACCAGGCTTTGCTCAACAAAAACATACCGGTACCATATACACCGAGCCCCACTGCCGTTATCCCGACAACTCGCCTTTGGAGCAAAGTATCCGACGGCTTGAACAGTTGAGCTTGTGCAACTTGAAAACTCAATAGATAGCTCAATACAATGAAACTTATTTGCCTACAGCCTTTCATTAAATCAGCCTTTATTCTATATATTAAAATAATCGAAATACATAACAATCGATGTATCTTTTTTTTATCCCAAATTAGTTTTATAAGATACTGAATCGAAATACAATCCGTTTATCAGAATTCCACTTTTAGTCAGCACTCTTCGATTTAAAAAAACCTCTATTTCTGAATTCCGGATAATGACACATACAAGCGATATTTTCACAAATAATATATATATTTCATTATAATTCGCAATCAACATGTTTTACCACTTGTTGTTTCTTTATACTATTGCACACACAATCAATCGGATATTACATTTTTTGATAAATCAATTTAGTGCTTGCCAAATAATAATTCAAAGGTTTTTTAAAAATATATTGACAAAAATCAATATTTATGTAAAAATAAGATTAAATTTGAGTTTTAATCACCAAATTGATATACATGGCTTCAGACGCACAGACTCTCCAAGATGAAGAAATATTCTATGGCTTAGCATTAGGTCTCATACCGGGCATTGGTCATATTTATGCAAAAACTCTTTTGAGTTACAACGGCAGTTTCAAGCAAATATTCCATTCAAAGCCGAATGAATTACTCAAGACGCCGGGTATGGGAAAGGAGTTGGTTCGTCGTATTCTTCGTTTCTCGGACTTTAAAAGAGTTGAAAGCGAAATCAGGTATATGGAAAAAGAATCCATCATTCCAATATTATACAATCAGCCCGAATTTCCATCCAGACTACTACATTTCAACGATAGTCCCTTTCTTATTTTTAAAAAGGGTAATGCTGATTTGAACTTCACACGCACCTTGGGTATTGTAGGGACAAGGACACCGAGTGCAGCAGGCATTAAATGGACAAATGACTTCATAGAAACTTTACAAGATACTAATATCCAAATAGTTAGTGGATTTGCTTATGGGATTGATATAACGGCTCATAAAGCTTGTTTTAAACATCATGTTTCCACTCTTGGCGTCTTGGCCGGCGGTTTAGACAATATATATCCCGCCTTACACCAAAAGTATTTAAATGACATGATTCAAAATGGAGCATTTATTACCGAAGAGTTTTCCTTTACATTACCTGACAGAAAGAGATTCCCTATGCGCAACAGGATCATCGCTGCCCTTTCAGACGGTATAATTGTAGTAGAATCTGCTGAAAAAGGCGGTAGTATTATTACAGCTGAAATTGCATTTAGTTACAATCGGTCAATTTTAGCTGTTCCCGGAAGGCCGGGCGATTATTTATCCAAAGGTTGTAATGCCTTAATAAAAGCCCAAAAAGCTGCCCTTATCGAAGACTATACCGATATTATGAAGGAAATGGAATGGGAAATAAATGGAGTTCCCGCTAGAAAATCTATTCAAGCTGAATTATTTCGAACTTTATCAGATAAAGAACAAATGCTGATTGATTATATCCTACAAAACAATGAAGTTTCTGTCGATGACATTATTAAAAACCTACATATTAAAAACAGTGAATTAGCAGCTATGATTCTGTCTTTAACTTTAGATGAAATCATCGTACAACTTCCCGGAAACCGAATAACTATGAGCTAATAAACGATGTAAGTGGGCTTACAATATTATCTTATAAAATAAATCGTAAATATCCATTGACCAATTAGTCCTTATCTAAATGGCAGGACTATCCACCAATCATATTACTTCGGCAATGTCAATCCCAACTTTGCGGCTACCAATGGGCTTACGTCATCGGATTCAGTTACATACAGCATACTTCCGGAACTTACGTCAAAGATGAAGGAATAGCCGTTCTCCTTACCCACCTCAACAATAACAGTATTAAGCTTGTTTATCACGGGAGCCAATAAAGTTTGTCGCCTTTGTCCGATCATCACTTGAGCCATTTTCTGAAAATCGTTGATTTTAGTTTGATCATCATTCAGTTGTTTTTCCACTTCCGCTTGTTGTAGTTTTGACATGGTACCTTCATTGACGGATTTTAATGCCGTATTATAGTTGTGTCGAAATTGTGCCATCATAGTATCCAATACAACTCCCAAGGAGTCATCTAATACAGCCAGTTTAGCATCAGCTAGTTTGACTTCCGGCATCAATTCCATGATATTACCGGAGTTCATGTGACCAAACTTTTGTTGAGCTTGAGAGGTGAGGCTTATAAATGACATGAAGGTAGAAAGAATCAATAATTTTTTAAACATAAAGTTGATTTAATATCACATAGGTGTGACATGATTGTGTAAGTAATGTAAAAGAATGGAATGCGGATTATTTCTCAGATTTTTCTTTTTCTGATTCTTTCATTCCTGTTTTAATTTCTTCTTCTATATTGGCTCTTGCAGAGTTAAACTCGCGGATGCCTTTTCCAAGGCCTCGCATCAGTTCCGGTATTTTCTTACCGCCAAAAAGCAATAAAAGAGCAAAGAAAATCAGGATTCCTTCCGGCATTCCCAATCCTAAAATCAATATTGATGAAAACATATCTTAAAAGTTAATTTTTATAAAAGTTGAATCACCGACTCAAACTAATAATTAAACGTTTTTTATTGACAAATGATTAATCACACATCATTATTTTTTCAATCCTATTTCACGAAGCCTTTCGTTGAGGTATTCACCTGCTGTAATCGGCTCATAGTGTAATGGATTAGAATCAGTAACACATTGTCCAAGGCAGGTCAAATCCATGTCGCTCCTTGGATGGAGAAAGAACGGAATTGAAAGTCGGGGATTATGCCATTCTTCCCTTGGAGGATTCACCACTCTATGCGTCGTTGAAATCAAATGATTATTGGTCAATCGTTGAAGCATATCGCCCACGTTTACGACGATTTCATCGGCTTCAGGAATTACATCTAACCATTGCCCTTGCAGATTGAGAACCTGCAAGCCTCCGGCAGAAGCGCCAACAAGAAGCGTTATCAGATTAATATCTTCGTGCTGTTCTGATCGAATCGCGGTTTTTGGTTCTTCCGTAATAGGTGGATAATGAATTGCGCGCAAGATACTATTGCCGTTGTGTATTTTAGGGGCAAAATATTGATTGCCAAGTCCTAAAAACTCGCCAATAGCAGCTAACAAATGAGAGCCCGATTTTTCAAAAGCCTTATATAGCTCATTGCCTTTGTCTGTAAAATTCGTCAATTCTTTTACAACCACATTGTCAGGATATTCTGATTTTATGGCATCCGCATCTGTCACAGTTTGTCCGATTTGGAAAAACTCTTTTAAATCTCCGACAGTGGACTGCTTGGCGTGTTCTTTTCCAAAGGAGGTATATCCTCTTTGTCCTGCTAATCCGGATACTTCATAAGATCTTTTCACATCGACAGGTAGGGCAAAAAAAGCTTTTGCATCGCTGTAAAACTCGTCCACCAAGGTTTTTGGAATACCATGATTGATGACGCCAACAAATCCTACATTGTGAAAGGCGTTACCCAAGTCTGTAACAAATTGTTGTTTTTCCTCTACCGACCCATCGGTATATTTACTCAAATCAACTAAAGGAATGGCACGTGTACTCATAAACTAAGAATTAGGGTGCAAAGATAGTAAATTTACTGAAAGAAGTGTCAAATTCAACGGGTAAAAAAAGAGGCCATCCGATATTGGACAGCCTCTCGTATATTTTGGGAAAATAAAATTATTTAGTATCCCAGAACAATCTTGTAGCAGAATCATCACCACCGATTGCAGCACCAGCAGCTGTTGTATTAGCAGCGTTCAGTGTATTTTCGATGATAGGATAAATCAATCGTTTTGGTATTTCTGGAACACCTTGTGCATCCGGCTTAACCAATGCAGGAAAGTCTAATCTTCTCCAATCAGTCCAAGCATCAAACCCACGGTTGTACATTGCCAACCATTTTTGATTTCCTATTTTCTGTTGCCATGTATCACCGGCTGTTGCATAGCTAACACCAGCTTGAGCAAGATAATCGGCTGTACCTGTAACGCCCCAATAATCCATTGATGCTGAAATAGCAGCATTATAGAATTCTTCAGCATTGCCGGAAATAAAACCTCGTTCTACAGCTTCTGCCAGTAGGAAGTTAACTTCCGCAGCGTCCAAGAAGTTACCCGGGAATGTAGCTGCAGCAACTTTCTTACTTATTGTTGAATTAGCAGCATATACATTACTAAAACCATAAGTGCCTCCTTTGAATGAACCATCTTCCAATGCAGTAAAATAAGCAGATCGACGAGGATCATTAAGACCATTCATCATATCCACGATAGTATTCGCTGCAACATAGTCACGTCTTGCACTCAATGGCGGTACATCATTTGACAATGGGTTGTTATTAGGAGATGATCCTAGATATGCGAAAAGAGCGTTATCAGAGTTATCAGTGATCAACTTACCAAGGTCAGTTGCTGCTTCTGCAACTTTACCTTTGGCAGTACCGGCATCTGAATCCGCAATAACCATTGCAAGCTTTAACTTCAAGGAATTACCAAATTTAACCCACTTGGACATATCACCTTTATAGATTAAATCAGCACTACCAAATCCAGCATCTGCAGTGGAAATAGTATTCAATGCTTCCTCTAATCTACTAAACAAGTCATTCGTGACAGTTTTAGCATCGTCATAAACAGGTTGAGTATTATTAATATCCAATGCCTGTGAATATGGTATGTTACCAAAAGTATTGACCAAAACACTCCAAGAATACACTTCCATTATAGAAATGGCTGCTAACTTATTCTTCTTAATAACATCAGGCAAAGCTTTATCCTCATTTACCAATCTTTTTGCTTCTTTAAGGTCAACCAATACTGAAGCATAGATTGCATTCCAAAGTGCTTGAGGAATCGTTCTGGTTGTCATGTCATAACGAGGCTCATCCAGATAAGTTGTTGCAGTAAGATGCTGCACATAAAATCTGAATACATTCGTATTGACATTCACGCTGTTCAATGCATCAGCAAGAACCTTCTGAGAGTATGAAAACATGGGATCAGCAGAGACACTCGAAGGACTCTTTGTATTCACGTTATAATCATCCAAACTATTCACACAACTAGTCAATAGCAGGATTGGTAATAAAGCTATAAATAATAATTTTTTCATCATTTTTTTCTTTTAATTGATTAGAACTTCAATTTAACATTAAAACCAAATGTACGAACAGAAGGATATGCACCACCTTGGTGTCCGGAAACGTTACCGGCACTATAAATATCTTCAGGGTCAGCATAAGGAAGATTTTTATGAATAATCCATAAGTTTCTTCCGGTCAATGAAATATCAGCACCTTTAATAAATCTTGAATTTTCAAACAATTTTTTATCCAAAGAGTAAGTCAAATTAAGTTCTCTTAGCTTTACAAATGATGCATCATAGATAAATGCTTCATTTGGATTGTTAGCTATACCGAATGGAGATACATCTGAATCAACAGCACTAACTCTGATATCATTCTTAGAACCATCTTCTTTAACACCGTCTAATATCAATCCACCATTTTGGTCAAGTGGATTTCTTACCGGACTACCTAAATCATTTGTTCCTGCAGTTTCAGGATACAATCCTACATACTGTCCATAAGCCTGATCTAATGAATAGATATCACCTCCAAACTTAGCAGAAATCAAGAAGTTGAAACTAATGTTTTTCCAGCTCAAAGTAGAACCAATACCACCGAACCAATCAGGGGTCACATTTCCAATAACTTGAGCTGATTTTGACATGTAATAACCATCGTCTCTAACTGTTTTTTGTCCATTTGTATAAACAAAACCTCTGCCCACCAAAACACCATAAGGAAGACCTGGTCTAGCTACGAGAGATACACCACTTTGGAAAGTAGCGATAACGATTTCCTTCGTATTTTTATCATACAATTCAACAACTTCGTTTTTGTTCTTTGCAAAGTTAAATGTCAAAGTCCAGCTCAAGTCTTTCGTTCTTACCGGTGTAACATTCAATATTGCTTCAATACCTTTGTTATTTACTGAACCTGAGTTGATAAACTTAGATGTATAACCAGATGCTCCAGTAACCTGAATAGGGATAATTTGGTCGAAAGTTGTCGCATCATAATATGTCAACTCAAGTCCAACTCTGCTCTTAAATAGAGTAAAGTCTAAACCAACTTCAGTAGATTTTGTTCTTTCCGGCTTCAAATCTGCATTGTTCTTACGAGAAGGAAGTGAGAAGAATGGTACTGAACCAAAAGCTGTCGGCTTATCATATACATCATAGATACTTAAAGCAGGAGCATCGTTACCAACCTCTGTATAAGAAAGTCTTAACTTACCATAATCTAACCAATCTTGCTTAAGAATTTCTGAGAATACAAAACCCGCAGAAACTGAAGGATAGAAATATGTATTATTGGCTTCAGGAAGTGTTGTTGATCGGTCTCTTCTGAAAGTACCATCTACAAACAAATACTTATTAAATCCAATTGTTGCAGTAGCGAATAAACCATCAACACCAATCGGAACATACGATTCAGATGGTGGAACAGGTGTACCTTTTGAGTTAGAGATTGAATACAATCCATCAACGACAAGATCCGTATTGGTTGTGCTGAAAATAGAGTACAAATAACTTCTTCTAACGTTGGTACCTGCAGTAACATCCAAAGAAATCATCTCTGATAAGTTCTTATTGTAATTAGCAAAAAAGTCATAGTTATATTCCTTGTAACTTCTGTTGTAGATATTATAAAGACCTAAGTCAACAGATGCTTTGTTGTTTCTTTCTTCTTGTTGGTCAAAAGACAAGTCAGCTCCAGCGCGACCTACCAATGACAATCCAGGAAGAACAGTATATTGTGCTGTAATGTTACCGAAGTATCTATTTCTAGAATCCGTAGTATAGTTTTTGTAACGTGCGAAGTAAGGATTATCCCAATAAATTGGACTTTCACCTGTAACATCAGCCCAGTTCCAAGTAGCATTCGTACCTTGTCTTTCATACGCTTCTTTCAAGTCAAGAATATCCACATTGGTTTGATACCATTGTCTGAATGATGTGTTAGGGTTTCTGTTACCATAACCAATACCTTGACGACCTGTAGCGGCTTCATTGGTAAAGTTGATATTAGAGCTTATTTTAAATTTAGAATTTGGCTCTAATGATCCGCCTATGTTAAACATGTTTTTGTACAAGCTACTATTAGGCATTACACCTTTCTCATCATTACGGTTGTATCCAATTTTGAACGTAGAAGTTTTTCCTCCACCTGCAATATTGATACCTTGGTTACTAGAGAAGCCAGTTTCATAGAATTTAGAAACCGGATTTTTAGCAGCTACCCAAGCTGTCTTTTTCTTATAATATGGGTTACTTGGATTAGGATCCACAGATCTCCAGTCATACACCATAAAATTAGGATCAAAGGCTGCTCCATAAGAACCATCTTCTGTAAATGGTACAAATGGCTCTTCTACTCCTGGAGTCAAGATATCAGAACCTAAGAAACCTGGATTACCAGAGTATGTATAGAAATCAGGACCATATCCTGCACCATACTTATCTTGCTGAGTTATGAAGGTAGAGTTGTCAATTTTACCCCAAGAAAAACCGGAATTCAAAGTAACATCAAAGCTTTCTTTTCTTCCCTTCTTAGTAGTAATTACGACAACACCATTAGCACCACGGCTACCATACAATGCAGCAGCAGCACCTTTCAACACAGTGATGCTTTCAATATCCAATGGGTTGATGTCGGCTGCACTTGAACCGTAGTCAAATCCTTCACGCCCTTGCTGGGTTGAAGAACTTGTCAAAGTTGCATTAGAAGCCGGCACACCATCAATTACGAATAAAGCTTGGTTGTTACCCGTGATTGACTTGTAACCTCTAAGTACAACGTTGGTAGATGCGCCCATTGTGTTATTGGAACGAATATCCAAACCAGCGACTTTGCCTGCCAAAGCATTTACAAAGTCATTGTTTCTGACGACATTCACTTCATCACCACTCACTTTCTGTGCGGAAACCGAAAGTTCATTTCGCTTTCTTTCCAAACCATAAGCGGTAACAACAACTTCATCCAACAACCTCTTATCAGTTTCTAATGTAACTGCTACCGTGTTGGACACACCATCTAAGGTGTATTCTTTAGTAATATAGCCGGTATAGGAAACCACCAATACCGAGTTGTTTGAAGGTACTCTCAAACTAAACTTACCGTCTAAATCAGTAACGGTACCGTCTGTAGTGCCCTTAATCAAAATACTTGCCCCAGCCAATGGCTCAGATTTTTCATCTGTGACCATCCCTGAAATGTTCCGCTGACCGTAAGAGATCGCAAAACCGAGGACAAGCAAAAATAGTGTAAACATTGTTTTTTTCATGCCTGAACTTTTTGATTATTTAATTATGAATTACAATATGAGATTCAAATGTAGCAAACTTATGGAAAATCCTATAATTTATTTTATTTTTTTTAGCTTATGACAAAATAAACCAATATAATGTTTTGAGTTACAACTCAATTTAAGAATTTAATTAATTCATTTTTTTCTCAACTAATATTAGATTAATCTTTTTATGACACAAGGCTTATACAATAATCTATATAAATGATGGTTATACCAATTGAACTAAATTATGACCATTTCTTATTTTTGTTACCCTTACACACAAAAGATGATCAAAAATAGGAAATGGTCAATTTTACCCAAATTCCGCATTAGACAAATACGGAATTTGGGATTATACGGCACAAAAGAGCCACATATTTATTAGCTATCAACAACAGAATGATCAATCCTCTAAATAACCGTATTTACCTTTATTGAAGTCCTGATAAGCCATCTCCAATTCGTCATGCGTATTCATAACAAAAGGTCCATAAGCAGCTACCGGTTCGTGAATTGGTTCACCTGACATAAAAAGAATGGTAACATCTTCCGGTGCAGTAAATTCAACTGCTTCACCTATATTTTCAAAAACAACAAGAGAGCCATTTTCGGCATTTTCTCCATTTATGTTGACGCTTCCGTGTACCATCAAAGCAGCAGTATTCCAATTATCAAGCGTTTTAACCGTAAGCTTAGTATCTTTCTTGAGGTGAATATTCATTAAGTTAATAGGAGAAAAGGTCTTTGCTGTGCTTTTAACACCATTAAATTCGCCTGCAATAATTTCGACTTTTCCCTTACCACCTTCTAAATCAAAGTATCCAAACTCAGCCGGTGTCAACTTTTGATAACCCGGATTTTCATTTTTAAATGCCTTCGGCAAATTGACCCAAAGCTGTACCATGTGAAACACGCCTCCTTGACGACTAAACTCTTTTTCGTGATATTCTTTATGCAAAATACCGCTTCCGGCAGTCATCCACTGAACTTCGCCGGGATTGATAACTCCGCTATTGCCGGCACTATCATGGTGCGCCACACTACCTTGATAAGCGATGGTCACAGTCTCAAACCCACGGTGAGGATGCACACCAACACCTCTTGGGCTTTCACGTGGCGAAAAATCAACCGGCTCATTGTAATCCAATAATAAAAAAGGGCTTAACCGCTGAATACTAATCTTGTCGCTCGGGAAAAAGGTATTTACCCTGAATCCATCCCCTACCATGTGAATTGAATCATTTTTCAAAATCATCTGAATCTTTCTCAATGTCATAATACTATATGTTTATTTATACCATAAACCCCTTGACTACATTGATAGTTCTGATTTTGAATAGATTGGCACTTTTCTTAATCTACCTTTAGAAATTTACACAAAAAAGGGAGGATAACAATTATTCTATAGGGAATGGGGCAATGAAAAATATTTATGCATACTCTCATAAATTATTGTAACCAATTGTTCTTAATCAATCACATTGCAGAGTATCGGTCTTCTCTGAATTAAAATTATTGAAGTCTAGTATCATTTCTTTCTGATAAAACTTACCCTGGCTCCATGAATATGTACATATTAAATGGTTAGAGATTCCATCCTTATATAATGCTTGAGGATTTTTTTGTAGATAAGCTTGATCAGTATATTTACTCTTTTTAATATACCATACAGTACAGAAGGAATTATCTGCGATAGCGTCAGGAATATTTTTACACATGAAATCATCTATAATCTCACGATCAGTTTCTTTATTGTTATAACCTTCTACATTGTAATAAATATTCAATCCAGCTCTTTTAACTTCTATACCTTCTTTTTCGCTCAAAGAGCTATCCATAGAATACAAGATCATTTCAATCTTTAGAGAATCAGAAGAATTATCAGAATTTGCTTTGCAAGAAGTAAAAAAGCAAAGACATAATGAAAGTATAATTACAATTCTATTCATAACTGACCATTGATAATAAACTTTAATTTTATTCGAGTTTTAAAAGGCTTATAACCTAACTGATGTTGTAAAAGCCACCATGCAGCAAATCCGGCAGATTTATATTGATATTTAAGCACATCCCTCTTATCGAGACCGAAATGATCCGTTATATCTAAAACAAACGTTCCTTGCCACGATTTAGTAATAGGATAGTATATATAGTCCAATTTTTCAACATGTGCTTTTTCTATATCATTTATTAAAATTTGATATCCATGATATCTATCATATTTTGTATTAAAAATTGGCCTGATAGATCTTGGCAAATTCAAATTCATATTATTAATATTTCCATTTGTAAATGCCAAATAATGGTTAACTCGTTCCCCAAACTTTTTTACAAAGTTAGTTATTGCATTATGGGTACATAAATTATCACCTAAAGAACTATTAAAATAATCAGCACTATTATTTTCATGAAATCTATAAACAAAATCTAAGGCTATGGGAGCCATATTGTAAGGGCTTAAAATTGAGGTAAAGATAAATAAATCTTTCATTCTTGCCCATTTATATGCTTCAATCCTATTTATCATTTCTTGCCTTATCCCATTCAAATTGGGATTTGTTCCATAGGTAAGATCTTCATCTAATGTTTCAGCCGGTAATATATATGCTACTGCAGTTCCTGAACTTCCTATATAGTTTTCAATGCTTACAACTTGTATTCCATTATTAATAATTGGAGGTGGAATATCATCCACTGGATTATCAAGATCAAGGAATTCTTCATAAGTATTAATAAAGTCAAATAATGTAACACCGAGATCTTGAGATAATATATCTACGACATAGTTAAGATCCATTTTTGGATATTCGATAGCTAAAGTTTCCAACTGACCAACAATACCCGACTTATCTATCAGCCACTCCCTCTGCTCATAGGTAAATGTTATCTGGTGTCTGTCTTCAAAATCCGCCAGTATTGCCGCTAATACACATTTCTCAAATTGAGGATCAGTAATGCTGCAATTCTCTGCCAAATATAAGATATCATTTAAGATAATGTAATACGATAGTAATCCTTTATCATGGTTATTTCATCCAACTTTAGTCCTTCCAAGACACAGTGTTCGATGTAATATTCACTGGGCGCGCACCAGCATTGCTCATTGCCCACCCGGATGATCGTCTCTACCGTAGCGCTGAGATTGTATTTCAGCTTGATCCTTGTCGCTTCAGTCCGCTTGAATATCTCGCTCTGGCAGTCGTCAGAGTCACCACATCCCACACATACCGTCACATCGTCAAAGCCATTGCGCCAGTCCCCGTCACAGTCCCGTACATACAGCCAGTCGCACTGTACCTCCCTCGTCTCCAGACTGCCGCCCTGCACAGGATCCCAACAATCGGGCTCCGGCTCAAACTGGTAGTCCACCCAGTCCCAGAAGTCATCCCACCCGTCGCTGATGTCATCCCAGAAGTCCTCCCAGAAGTCGATCCAGTCAGAGAAGTCGATCTCCAGACCTCCGTTTAGCTCAGGATAGCTATACGCATCCCAGAAGTCATCGTATTCGCCGTACAGGTCCTCCATATTCTCCTCCCAATAGTCCCGTACCGCCTGCTCAAAGTTATTGATGTTCGGATGTCGACTGAGGAAGTCATTCCAGTCCTGATCCTCCCAGTTTGGTATGCCGTCCATATCATGATCCAAATGGATCGGCAGGTGGCCCGCTATATACGTGATACGTCGGTCATCGTCATAGCACAGGTTGATAAGTCTCCACGGACATTCTACAGGATTGATCACGCCCGGCGGTGTGTACTGCCCCAGCAGTCCTTCTCCCCGGCATATCCGGCTGCTCATGCCGCTGAGCTCTTCCTGAATATCTTCTCATTCATCTGCACAAACTGCTTCAGGTAGTAGCGGTATTGCGGATACTCCGCATCCGTCACGGACAGCAACCGCTCCCGGCTCATCGGGTTGTACCGGTACTGGCCGTTCAACGGGTTGCGGTAGGCCACCAGCAGACCCGACAGGCTGTCCGCCCCGTCCCTCGCAAACGGGATGAACACTACCGGAGGACCTGTAGGTCCGTCCTGGTATATCTTCGATTCCAACCACATCGGATAACCTACCCTGCTTATATAGTTATTCGTAAAGTTCTGCGCCGCGTTCTTTGCCGACAAGTCGCTCACCACAGACCGCAGGATCGGATTGGCCGAGATCGGGTAGCTCTCACGAAGCGTAAGGTCGCCACGGCTCCGCTGCAGGTCGAAGAAGTCGCCATTAGCCTGAAACACTGTCTCCGTGGTCAATGAATCCTTACTGCAGCCCACCAGGAACAACATAAATAAAAAAGCCAGCGTCATATAACCTTGTAACCGTACATGCATAACCGACCGAGTGCTGTTTATTTGATTCATATCAATTTATAAGGTTTGATTTTACATTTAGAATCTGTTTTGTCTATTTCTTTCTCAATAAGCTACCAGTCAATTTTCAGATTAATCTGATTATAAAAGGTGACTTTCGTGACTTTAGCGTCAACGAATATGGTCGAAAATATTGTCATCGTATTTATATTTTTATAGCGTTTCACTGCCTAAATATACGAATAATTTTATTATTTATCTTAATTATGCATATTATTGGATTTTGCCGTGCTAAGGTCTCATTATACCTATTGTTTCTATCCAATGCGGAATTTGGGTTCAAAGTGGTATGACAACTATAGTTTACTGTATAAAAAAGACCATCGATGCTCGAAGGATGGTCCATTAGATTTGATATTTTTTGATTTTAGCTTTTCAAGTGTCGTGTCAAGATCAAGTAGTATAGCAACTATCAAACCTATTTGTCCGAATAGTGATAATCTATAATGACACCATTAGCAAATAGCTTATTCTGCTGTACAGAAAACTTACTATTCGGGGGAACAAATATAAGCACCATAGTCTGTTTGGGTGACAACTTTAACACTTTATTTTCATAATTAACATTACTAATAAATTTTTGACTCACAGCATCATACAATCTATTATCCTTTGAATCAACCGGTAACCTCAATGACACATTATCATTGTGCGGGTTATATATTAAATAAGTCGGATATGCATCATTTTTTCGATACATATCGGTAGCAAGACAATCCACCATAAGCACTCCTTCCTTTTCTGTAGGATGAATAATGCCTCCAAAAAATCCAACATGGCCACTTCCATAAATTGAAAACATGGTTTCATCCGGCATTCCTGATGCCCACAACGGGCCGTCACCTTGAGCAAAGGGTGACCGGTGTTCAAACCCCTTGATGGTCGGATGTTGTACGATACCTTCATAAGCAATCACATTATTGGTAATCGCTTTCTTACCGGGCAAAGCCTGAAGAGAATCAGGAATATCATAAGGATAAAACAAACGGGAAGCATTGGAAGCATTGAGTAGCCATTTGGCAATGGATGCGGCATATCGCTGGTCATAACGCACCATGGGCAAAAGTGGCCATGTCAAATCAAAAGTATTCATAGCAAAGCCATATCCACCCTTATCCTTGGTACTTCCACATAATCCGGATATATCGTAACCATTCCATCTGCCTGTCAAGACACCCCATCCATCCCGATTGACCGAAGTACCGTCAAATGTCCAGTTTAAAAACTTCAAAACATCGTAATCTTTTCCTAATTCAGCATTGAGTCGTGCAGCCAAGTACGCCCCAAACGGCATAAAAAGTTCATAGTTTCTATTTTCCTTTTGATTCTGCAATGCGTGCAATGCCATCTCGGCACCTTTAAGATATTTCTCTTCTTTAAACTTTATATAAGCAGAATATAGTACAAATGCATATCCGGCAGCCACATCTTCCTGAGTTGGTATGTGATTTGTACTCCCTTTCATTTTATCAAAATCAAAATATGAGTATGAATAATTGTCTTTCAATAATAGTGCAGAAGTCAAAAACTGATCGGCAATCTTTCTTTGTAAATCCTCAATTCCATTGACCTTAGGATAATAATTAGCCATGCCGTAAAACAATACATTATTATAAATATCATACCAGTAATCATTGCCGTATCCCCCACCAATGTGGGCTTTTTTACTTGTAAAATTCATGATTACATTCCAGCCATTATCTTTATTGAAAAAATTTTTAGTCATTTCAACATAATTCATCCCATTTTGATTGGCTTTGTCCACTCCGACTAATGTTGCACCTATAATTGAACCAAGCGCACCTATCGCTTCATGGTTCTCTCCGTCATTGACTGTTGGTCCTTCTCGAATATCGCCTATTGCCGTATATAACCCAAAGGTATTCTGCGGAAAGTTCCTTTTCATCGAATCTATCCAAATAAACGGACGAAATTCACCTTTTTCTTCAAAATTATATACATATTTATCAAAGTCTAAAGCCGTTTTACGCCAATCCTTCATGGCATAAGGCGCGGGCATATCCGGCATCTCATTGACTCTTGGAATAGCTATCTGAACAAGAGCTTTTGTCGGAGGAGGAATACCAGGTTGTGTACTCGTGCACGATAAAAAACACAAAGTCGAACATAAAATAATAATCAAAAGAATTCTCATATCAATAAGTATCAAGATGAATGTATTAAGAACGGTTGATATTAGTGGCATCATTAAAGCCTTTATCCTTCACAATTTTTCCGGCTATACCTATAGAAAACAATTGTATTGCAGCTATCACAAGCAGGGCATATCGAAGAGCGACATATTCACTGACATATCTTGCCAATACAATAAATAAGCCACATCCAATGAGTCGTCCGGCTAATAGACCGATTTCATGATTGAAGATATATGCAAAGTTATTCCGCCCTTCTTTGTTGGAAACAAAATCTATGACTTGCAACTGTATCGGAAAATAAGCTATATCCAAGAGTGGTCGGGCAAAGCTGAGGCACACCACAAAAAGAATGGCTCCAATAGCGGAATACAAAGATGCATTGAATATCGCCCCAATCATAAACAATACTAAACCAATGGTGAAAATCTTCATTCGATGTTCAGGCTTTGTCAATCTTCCTAAAATATACAAAAGGATGGCCGACAAGAAGGCAGCGATAGACAAAATAGTTCCTAAGCTTCCCTCTTCACCCACTAATGTCCTAATAAGCATAACGGGAGCTGTAACAATATAACCCTGAGCTACTCCTTTCAGCACGGATAATGATAACATTTTATACCAAAGTGGATGGAATTTAAAAAAGATAAATGGCGTCTTGGCCGGATTTTCAAAGTGACCTCTATGTACTAAAATTGAAGAAACAACGGTCAAAGTAAAGACAAATCCTGCCAGACAATAATATGCGACGTTGATATTGCCTGCAAACCAGCCATTGGCCTTTGTAGAAGCAATAAATGCGCCCGCACCAAAAGGAATAATTATCCCTGCTATGGTGTAAAAGAATGTCTCAATGCCATAATAATAATTTCGATTATCATTATTGGTGGTATTAAGTGCTAAAAAATCCCGATTAGCCCAGAAGAACCCATACGACAAGCCCATAATCAATCCGGTTCCAAATATCCCCCATGTCGTAAGCTTATCTAATGACATCATGGCTGCCATAGAAATGCCGCTCAACAGCATACCTAAAGAATAAAGCCTCGAAATCTTGAAATAATTGAGGAGAAATCCATTCAATGCGAAGGTTGCCGGAATTCCTATATACAATGCCAATTGGAAGATTACCACCAAGCTGATATCGCTCGAATTGCGCATTATATAGGCGCCGATAAACAATTCAATTATGGGCAAGACCAAAGCATAAATCAGGTTGGTCAACAGCAATACCCGCATGGGGAGTGGGTGTGCGTTAAAAAAAGTTAATTCTTTCCCTATCATCTTTTAAATTTCATCGATGGTTAGACGCAATATTTAAGGCAAGTTGAGGTTCTAAAGAATTCAACACATCGCTTATTTTCAATTTCCCGAAGCAAATCACCTCATCCGATGCCCCATAATACAAGGTTATTTCATCATCCTGAACTAAATGTCCATTAGAAAATACAACATTTCCAAAGAAACCATTTTTCTCATATTCCATCTCAGGGCTCAATATGGGCTCTATGGAGCGTGCCAATACCTTTGATGGATCGTCTAAATCTAAGAGCACGGCGCCTAAGTGATAGACATGATTATAATCAGCTCCATGATATATCTCTAACCAACCCAAAGGTGTCTTTATGGGAGAGGCTCCCGCACCAACTCTCGCACAGTCCCAATGTCCGGGTCGAGTTGTCAAAACACAAGTATGATGACCCCAATGAATAAGGTCAGGTGAGCTGGAAATCCAAATGAAATTCCCGCCTAAATCCACTCCCGACGGTCGATGTAAAGCATAATAGCTGTCGCCAATTTTTTCTTGAAAAATACAACAATCCTTATTATGAGGAGAAAAAATCATCCCTTCCCGTTGTATATTACGCCAATCTCGAGTACGCATCAAACCGACACCAACGCCATAAGGAGAGACTTGTGTATAAGTCAATAAGTATTCCCCATCGATACAATTGACCCGACAATCTTCTATGCCATAAGTCTCTTGCGAACCCATACCAAATATCCGGGTAGGAAGATGCCGGGGTTCATAAAAGTTGATACCATCATCGCTACAGACCAAACAAAGGTGCGACATCGTAGTTAAATAGGACTTACCTGCATATTTTATAATCCTAGAATCGCTCAAGTCAATCTCAGGACTATCCTCATCAAATTCCATGATCTCGATCTGATTATCCCCATTATTAATCGGAAAAGAGATAGTCCCTGATTTTTGAACAGGCCTTTCTGCAATACGCAAAACAAGCCACACCTTCCCTTCAAAAGTAAAAACACCCGGGTTGAGAACACATTCTACGACAAATCCATCTTGACTTGGCTTGATATCCTTTGTTGACAAAATGGGATTATTTTCATATCTTTTTATCATAAAGAAGCAATAAATAATTTAAATAAAGGGGGCAAGCCCAATGCACCCACCCCCTAAAAACAGTAAAGTACTATTTGACTTGAAACTTGACACTTCCCAAGCTGTGCTCATTAGACACAAAGTTCAGGTAATAAACACCCGGACTTAAATTGGATGTAGATACACCAAAGCGATGTGCCGGCAATGTTCCTGCTTCATATCGCAATGCACCTACCTGTCTTCCTTGTACATCCATGACACGGATTAACATCGATGCGGCAGTGTTGAACCGATGTTCGACCCATATTTTGTCTGTTGTAGGATTAGGATAAACAGATTCTACCAAAGCAGCCATCTCATCGTCCATACTTTTAGTACCCGTAGTACCACTGTTAAATAGTTTAGTTGCTTCTTCAGCTGTAATAGCTTTGTTGTACAATTTAATTTCATCTAAAGCTCCATGGAAATACTGCCCACCTTCAACCGGATTGCTTGCCATACAGAATGGAAGTGCTGTAGAGTTTAGCAAGCCGGGTGCGGAAACTTCATTTACCATTTCACCATTAACGTATATACGGTTGTTGACTCCATCGTGTGTCATGATGACATGCCACCAGAAACCAGGAACCATTTCATTTCCGTCTTTAGAGTCCATATCAGAGATCAGTGATGGAAATTGTGTGGTTTTAGAATTTGTTGTAAACACAATACGCGTATGCTTAGGCAAGGAAATCTTCCATCGCTCGCTCCAATGTCCAAAGTCCAAAACATAGGCTTCTGCATCATTTGGATTAACTTCATCAACTCGAATCCAAAATGCAATAGTCGCAAAGTCAGAAATAAGCTGAACAGCATTTGGGACTAAAACTGAGTCCTGAACTCCATCAAACTTAATATTCTGTGCTCCACCATTGGGATGTGTTGATGTTTCGAAAGTGGCATCTCCACCTATCACTCCATGATTGTTGTAAGGTGTAGCATCGTTGGCATTGCCCTCAAATGGGTAATAAGCCACCAATCCTGCTTCGCCGGCATCTACTTCTTTTGTTGTACTCAGTGTTAATTCTGAAATCTCAGAATTGTTGCCAGCACGGTCAAATGCATATATCTCAAAAGAATACAGCGTCTCTGCGTCAAGGTTATTTACCAATATGGAGACGGCATTGCCGGACAAAGTATCATATACAAATCCATCGACTGACACGACATACCCTTTCACTTCTCTATCATCTGTAGAAGCCTCCCAGAATAATAATACCGAATGTGCGCCTGCTGTCCCATCCAGGTTACCCGGTGCGGTAGGAGGCGTTGTATCCGGAGTCTCATCTTCACCTGTAGTAACTTGTAAGGTAGATATTCCTGATTCATTTCCTTCCGCATCCACTGCACTAACTCCAAAAGAATACAAAGTAAGTGGTGCCAATCCCAATAACTTATGTTCTATTTCGCTGGTTGTAGCAACAACAGAACCATCCTGATACACATTATAGGCGACAACGCCAACGTTATCCTGTGAAGGAGACCAATTTAACTGGACATTGGTATTTTTAACATTTGCTGTAATATCAAGTGGAGTAGATGGAGCGTCCGTATCCATATGAGGTTGCTCAACGGATTGTTCTGCATACAAGGCAGCAACTTCAGCATCATTCAAAGCAATATTATAGATTCGGATTTCATCCAAGCTACCCTCAAAATAATTACCTCCATCTATTGGGTTATATCCTATCCCCAAAGGATGTGTAGTGCTGTTGAGCGTACCGGCAACCGCTTTGCTAGCGACTTCCAAACCATTGAAATATATTTTATCATTCACTCCATCGTGTGTCATCACTACATGCGTCCATGCGCCCGGAGTGATGGAGCTACCGCCGCTATCCATATCAGAAATACCGGAAGAGTTGTTGGTTGTAAATACTAACTTACCATGACTAGGCAAAGATATTTTCCATCTCTCCTGCCAACCTCCGTTAGAAAGGATAAATGCTTCGCCTGTAGCAGGGATATTCTTTGCATTGATCCAAAAAGCAATAGAAGTAAAGTCAGAGTTTTGTTGCTCAGAATTGGAGGCTGTCATCTCGTTACTCGCTCCATCAAAGCTAAAGGCCTGATTGGCATTATCAAATCGATCCTTAGACACCTGTGCACCATTGGCATTTGCATTATTTTTATAAGGAGAGGAATCATCGGTATTGCCTGAAAATGTATAGTTGGCAACGAGTGGATCCGTGATGGTAGGTGCGTCTTTCTGAGCATTATAGAGATCAGCTATTTCAGCGGAAGATAAAGCACGATTGTATATCGTAACGTCATCTAAGCTTCCCTTCATAAAATTTCCTCCATCTATAGGATTCCAACCAAGTCCGAGTACTGCCGTTGTATGATTTAAGGTACCGGCAACAGCCTTTCTGTTGGTCTCAACGCCATTAATATAAATTATATCATCCGTACCATCATGTACAGCAACGATATGAGTCCATTGTCCGGGAACAATAGCGTGTCCATCTCCTGCATCCATATCGGAGATTCCAGAGCTCGCATTAGTTGTAAACACAACTTTTCCATGGTTAGGAACCGATATTTTAACACGCTGCTGCCAGCCCCCATTGGAAATTAGAAATGCTTCGCCGGAAGGAGGCAATTCATCTAAGTTGACCCAAAGGCTGTATGTAGCATAATCTGAATTAAGCGCAATAGAATTAGTTGCACTTACAGAAGAGGTGCCATCGAAATGAGCCGCATTATTGGCCCATCCAAATCTATTTTTTGTATAAGTTACATTACCATCAGCATCATTTTTATACTGAGAATCATCAATATTATTACTATTAAATAAATAGGATGCTGCGATATCAGATGCACTGCCCGTAAAAGTGGATTGAGAAGTATATAAATCAGCTACATCCTGATCAGACATTGCATAATTATAGATCTGCACTTCATCAATATTCCCATCAAAAAAGCTTCCATTGTCTATGGCATCAAATCCGATACCAAGTGGAAATTCTGTATCATTGAGTGCTCCGGCTACATCCTTGGAATTTGCCAAAGTACCATTGATAAATATTTTGTCTTTTGTTCCATCATGAATAGCTACCACGTGAGTCCATTTTCCGGGGATTATTTCGTTTCCGCCGCCGGCATCCATATCAGAGATACCCGATGTAGAATTGGTTGTAAAGACTAATTTTCCGTGTGAGGGCACGGATATTTTGAAGCGTTGCTGCCATCCACCGTTGGAGACGACAAAGGCTTCACCGGAAGGTGGCAATGTATTGGCATTAATCCAGAAACTAATGGTTGTATAATCCGAATTCAGAGCATTGGAATTGGAAGCGACAAAGGTTGATAACGCTCCATCAAAACCCAACGAACTTTTTCCAAAACCAAACCTATCAGTCTGATTGCCTACATTAGTCACTGTAGCATGATTGCCAAAAGAAGAAAAATCTTGTCCACTTCCGTCCATCTTATAATTGGCGACCATCTGAGGAGTGACACCCGGAGCTGTACTTTCTGCAGTATATAAGTCAAAAATCTGTGTTGCATCTAATGCTTCTCCAAAAACCTTTATATCATCTATAGAGCCATTGAAAAAGTTGGCATTATCAATAGGGTTATATCCAAATCCGAAAGAAGCTGTCGTATTATTAAGATCGCCGGGGGCATCTTTTGAATTGGCTAACTGTCCATCTAAATAAATCAAGTCCTTAGTACCATCTTGAACAAAGACCCAATGCTGCCATATACCCGGCTTCATCTCATGATTATCACCGGCATCTACATCGACAATACCATTGGAGGTATTGGTCGTCCAAACCGGTTTGCCATGATTGGGAACAGAAACCTTGTATCTTTCCTGCCATCCCCCATAAGAAAGGAGGAACATTTCTCCCTGAACAGGGATCTCATTGACACGAACCCACATAGAGATAGTGGTGTGCTGTGTATTAAATGCATTGTCGGAAGGAATCCACAATGCACTCTGAGTCCCATCAAAGGAAACTGCGCTTTTTGCTATGCCAAATCTATCCTGATTTAGCTTTATACCATTGACAGAGGGCTGCTTCCCTGACACTCCTTCCGTAATATTGCCGGAGAAGTCGAAGCTGATTATTGGACTTTGAGCCGCTAAGGAAAAACTCCCTAACAGACAAAGTAGAAGTAGGATTGTAAAATAATGTAATTGTCTCATAACAAATATTTTTTTCACTTACAGTTATAAATTAAGCCCAAAAGACTCTTATTGACCGGTGTAAAAGTAAAATCTATCAAAACATCTTTATGATACTTTTACAGTAAAGTATAATATTATTATGAAATTAAAACAAATTTATGCAAAACATTATTTTGAGGCTTTATAAAACGTTATAATTATATTGTTTTTCTTTTTGTTGTCTTAGAGGAAATTAATTTATATTTAATCTAAATAATAATTACCTTAGCGCCTTATTATCGGGAATCAATCCTGAATAGTTTTAGAATATTAAGGAGGGCAAACCATGCAAAATATAAATTTATCGCCCATAGAAGGGATGTCAGAGCGTCGTAACTATTTTGCGCTACCGATTGTACAGAGTAAAAAGAAGAAAGAGTGTTGTAAAAAGTATAAGAAAGGTAAGAGATGCAAGTCTTGTCCGGGGAAAAAAAAGCATTAATTCTTTTTCAGCTTATTAATTTTCAGCTTCAGGGAATGGATGCCCGGCAAGCTGTCCCGGCGGGTATTTTGGAAGAAAGTCATTGAATAAGTCCCCTTTTCTTTGAATTTAGCGACAGGCTGTATGGCGATTGGCGCCAAAAGGTAGTCACCGCTTTTCTCCCCCATCCAGTTGCCTGAAGGGTCGGCAAATTCAAGGGACAATACATCCACCTTAGTTGTTTTATCCGGATAGCGAGATTTTATTTTCACATAGCAATTTTCAAATGGGAAGGCATCTGTATGTTTGACATCTAATTCCATTGTATATAACTGTGCCGTATCGGGAATACTGAAAGTATAGGTGAGTGAATCATTGTATCCCCATGTATCTTCTGCCAATTGTTCTTCATGGCTATAGATATTTCCGGTACAGGAAGAAAAGGCTATTACTCCAATGAGCCCCATTAACCTTAATACTCCATTTCTCAATTCGTACAATTTCATCATGATTTTATTCATTCAAGCGGATTGCTTTAACAGATACTATTTGCAAAAATACACTTTCCCGTCAAAATGCAGCAATTGTCGAATTAGAATAAACAAAGGATTTAACCTTTCACCATTAAAGACCACTATTCAGTTGAAAGCATCAAAACTTTCAATCTTCCTAATTTTCAAACATTTCTTTCATACGTTGAAAGAAGCCTTTGGATTGTTTGGTCGGGTCGGGGCTAAAGTTAGGCATACTTCTCAATTTATCCAACAACGCTTTTTCTTCGTCATTGAGTTTTTGAGGTGTCCATACATTAACCTGAATAAGTTGATCTCCTCTTCCATATTGCTGGAGTGCCGGGAGTCCTTTACCTCTGAGACGGAAGATTTTTCCGGATTGGGTACCTGCCGGCACTTTTATTCTTGCCTTGCCATCGATTGTAGGCACTTCGACGGAAATACCTAAGGCAGCGTCTGCAATATTGATATTTAGGTCATAGAGGAGGTTATTATCGTCTCTTTCAAGGGATTCATGGGGAATTTCTTCGATTGTAATTATCAAATCACCTGCCGGGCCGTTCTTCTTGCCTGCATTGCCTTTACCTGACATCGATAGCTGCATACCATCAGCTACGCCAGCCGGAATATCAAACTCGATGGTTTCTTCTGCCTGTACTCGTCCATCGCCTTTACAATTGGTACAATTGGCAGTAACGACTTTACCCGACCCATGGCATGTAGGGCACGTTGCAGTGGTCTGCATTTGACCTAAGAATGTATTTCTCACTTGGCGTACAGCTCCCTGACCATTACAGGTAGTACATGTTTTGACAGATGATCTATCTTTAGCGCCTGAGCCGCCACATGTATGGCAACTTACACTTTTGTTGACTCTAATTTTCTTTTTGACGCCTGAATTGATTTCTTCTAGGGTCATCTTTATCTTTATTCGAAGGTTGCTTCCGCGTTGACCATTATTCTGTGAACGGCTTTGTCCGCCACCAAAGAACGAACCGAATGGGGAATCTTCAAACACATTACCGAAGTTGGCAAAGATATCTTCCATGGTCATACCGTGACCGCCGAATCCGCCGCCACCATAATTAGGATCTACGCCGGCATGGCCCATTCTATCATATCTCGCCCGCTTATCCGGATTGCTCAAAACTTCGTAAGCTTCGGCAGCTTCTTTAAATTTTTCTTCTACACCTTTGTCACCCGGATTCCTATCCGGATGGTACTGCATAGCTATCTTGCGATAGGCCTTTTTAAGCTCTGTCTCATCGACACCTTTCGAAACTCCAAGGACTTCGTAATAATCACGTTTTGACATAGTCAGAAATTAGTTTGCTTTTTTAAAAATAAAATTAAGACTATGCCCCAACAACCACTTTTGCGTGACGAATCAACTTATCGTTGAGTAAATAACCTTTTTCAATGGTATCGATCACTTTGCCTACCATGGATGGATCAGGCGCTTGAATGTGCGATATGGCATCGTGTAATTCAGGATCGAAAACTTCATTATTTGATTCTAAAGCAACGAGGCCTTTGGAATTTACCAATGTTTGTAATTTTTTATATACTAATAAAACGCCTTCAACAAACCCATCTTGCTCTGCCATCTCGCCAGCTATTTTTTTTGTCCTGTCAAAATCATCCAGAACAGGCAGCAATGCTGACAATATGTCTTGTGACGCTGTCTTTATGAGCTCATATTTCTCTTTTTGAGTCCGCTTTCTGAAGTTTTCGAACTCGGCAAAAAGTCGCAAATTCTTATCTTCGAGTTCCGCAACCCTTGTTGTGAGTTGAGTGACTTCATCCGCAGTGCCTGTTGAATCCACTACACCCTCGTCAATCAATTCATCGTTATTATCTATTTGATCCATATTTTCTTTATCGTTATTTAGCATAGCTATCTGAAATTTCTTATTTTATATGCAAAATCGCTTCCATACATTACAATCAAGACATTTTGACATAAAGATTAATATAAGAGTACAAATAATACCGATTGGATATCCGCAATTGTCCAATCAGAACAAAAAATAGTGGACTGATTTATAAATCAATTTGGTATAAACTTTTCATATACACGCTTTTAACCCAAATTCCGTATAAGACAAATACATAATCGATTTCCAACTTGTAATCAAATGATTATTCGCACATCGGAACGTCCCTAATCATCCGTACTATACGGCTTTTCAACACCATTGTTGCTGAATTCGGATAAAAATGAAAATATAAAGGCTATATCTATCAACACATTAGAATCTTATTACAAAACAAATAAGTTCAAAATACGTTTTAATACCTTTGATTGTGAGATTTCAAAAATAGTTATTTTACATTTGCCACATATTTTTGATATATGAAACAAATATCCTTGATATTCTTTTTCTGTTGGTTCTTCCAAAGTATTTCTGCTCAAAGTATCGAGTTGGCAAGGCAATATTATGAAGATGCTGAATACGAAAAAGCAGCATCCATATATCAGTCTTTGTGGAATAAGAATAAGGCTAACACGACTTATTTAGATGCCTTGACGGATTGTTACGTCGCCTTGAAAGATTATGATGCTGCCGCTAAGGTTGTCTCCGGCGCTGTTGAACAATTTCCGGGGCAATTACATCTGCGTGTTTCTTATGCTTCGCTTTTATCTAAAATGGACAAAACTGCTGAAGCAGAAAAGCAATACAAAATAATTTTAAAAGATTTGCCTGCCAATCCAAGTATCATCCTCCTTACAGCCAGAGCATTGGATCGTACAGGAAAGCCTGAACTCGCCATACAAGTACTTGAGAAAGGAAGAACACTCATTCCTCCGGGAGCCATCTTCACCTATGATCTAAGCCAGCTATATATGAAGACAGGCCAGCAGGAGAAAATGCTTGCCATAGCGATAGATCAACTTATCGAAGATCCGGCATATTATAACTCATTTACTTCTACTATACAACGCAGCTTTACCAATGATTCGGAATATGACAATTTGTTAAAGGTAGTCTTCCAAAAGGTTCAACAGTATCCGGAAAATGCCCAACTCATTGAATTACTTGCTTGGATTTACATACAAAAAAAGGACTTTGTCAATGCGATGAGACAGCTCAAAGCGCTGGATATCAAATTGGGCAACAACTATTCGAGGGTGTATTCTTTGGCATTGACTGCGTACAATGAAGGTCAATATGATGTCGCTATTTCAGGCTTTGATTATATCATGGAGAAAGGTCAGGCTAATCCCTATTTTTATGAAGCTGCGCGATACAAAATGAAATCCTTAGTGGACAAAAGCATTGTCAAAGCCGAAATATCGCCTGAAAATCGAACACTCATCGATAAAGGGTACACAGACCTGATAAATGCCTATTCTGAAACAGGTAGAACCATCTATCTGGTATATGATTATGCTGAATTTCTCATGTTATACCACCATGATTTAGACAAGGCTATTGCAATTTTACAAGGTGTTGTTGATAAGAAGAACAATAATCCACCTACATTAGCTGAAATCAAAATAAGGCTTGCTGATTATCTGCTCATAAAAGGAGAGAGATGGGATGCGTCATTGCTGTATAGTCAAGTGGATAAAGACTTCAAAGAGGGCAGCATAGGACAAGAGGCAAGGTTTAAAAATGCGAGACTTTCCTATTTTGTCGGAGATTTTGACTGGGCACAGGCGCAGTTTGATGCCTTAAAAACAGCGACAACCAGAATGATTTCCAATGATGCAATCGATTTAAGTGTATTTATTCAGGAAAATATGGGTATGGATTCGACCTTTGCAGCGTTGAAGGAATATGCTGTTACCGAACTTTTGATCTATCAAAATAAATTACCTCAAGCACTTGTCCAATTGGATTCACTCCTGGCTCAATATCCCAACAATGCGCTAGATGATGATGTATTATACGCCAAAGCACATATCTATGTCAAGATGAAGGAATACGACAAGGCAATAACTTGTTATGAAAAAATATTTACCGACTATAAAGAAGAAATCAGGGCGGATAATGCCATGTATGAACTAGCCCAACTTTACGACCATATATTGGATAATAAAGAAAAGGCTAAAAATCTATATGAGCGATTGTTCAACGAATATAGTGATAGTGTTTTTTCGTATGACGCACGCCAAAGGTTCAGGACACTAAGGGGCGACGTCAACCAATGACTTCCTGAACAGTAAAAAATCAAACAAAAATGGATCCGGAAAAAAATATTTTTGAAAAAATATTTGGTCATGTGAAAAAGAAAGCAATACATTTGTGGCGTTGAAATAATACAGAATGATTAACAATTTTTCAAATATGATGTGTATGTGTATGCGATTAAATGCGCAGGGGCATCTATTTGAATAAAAGATATATAAATTTATATTTAAAAAGCCTCTGCCGACAAGCAGGGGCTTTTTTTATGTTTAAAACAATTGAAATACAATGAATAATATTCTCAGAAATAACGCAATGGCAACTATGATGATGCACATGATGATGTGTTGTCGTCAAAGCTATTGCCAAAGGTTACAATCGGGATAAAATCATATTAAAGATTTCTCATTTTCTCACAGTCCTTTTGGCAAAACCGAAAGGACTTTTTTTTTGCAACAAATTAATTATTAACAATAAAAGTATTTAACATGAGTCAATTAAATTTTTCAACAAAGGCATTAAGAACAGGAGTAACTCCCGAAATAAACAGAGCCTCTATCCAGACACCTATATTCCAGACGGTGTCCTATGTTTTTGAAAGTACGGATCATGCGGCAAGCGTCTTCAATCTATCTGTTGCTACACCCATCTATACACGTCTCAACAATCCGACCAATGGTGTGTTGGAACAGCGACTTGCTACTTTAGAAGGTGGCATAGCGGCGGTTGTTACGGCTTCGGGACAGGCTGCTTTAGCCACGACTTTTTTAACAATATTACAGTCAGGCGACCACCTTGTTTCTTCCAGCAGTATATACGGTGGGTCTTACAATTTACTCAATCACACGCTCAGAAAATTTGGCATTCATACAACCTTTGTAGATTCTGACGACCCTTCCAATTATCTATCTGCCATCCGCACCAATACCAAGGCAATATTTATTGAATCGGTAGGCAATCCCAAACTCGATGTCTTAGACATAGAGGCTATTGCCCATATTGCCAACAAAAACAACATTCCACTCATCGTGGATAACACCTTGGCTACACCATATCTTCTTAATCCAATACAACACGGAGCCAATGTCGTCATCCATTCGATCACCAAATACATATCGGGCAATGGATCTTCATTAGGAGGTGCAATAATTGATGGGGGCAACTTCGACTGGGCCAATGGCAAGTTTCCCGCCTTTTCCCAGCCCTCAGATGGTTATCACGGATTGGTCTTCACCGATCATTTTGGTAAGGCAGCACTCACCGGGAAGCTGGTAGCTGAAGGTTTACGTGACTTTGGCAGCGCCTTGAGTCCTTTCAATGCATTCCAGATACTTCAAGGATTAGAGACACTTTCTCTTCGCATAAGAAAACAAAGCGATAATGCACTTGCGATTGCCAAATGGCTCGAAACGCAGGATGAGGTGGCATGGGTCAATTATCCCGGCTTAGAATCCAGTGAATATCACAATTTGGCGAAAAAATACCTTCCGGAAGGTCAAAGCGGTATCGTCACATTTGGCCCGAAAGGTGGCTATGAAGCTGCAAAAACTATCGCAGACTCAACACAGCTATTTACGCTCATGGCTAATTTTGGTGACTCTAAGTCGCTAATAATCCATCCAGCTTCGACAACACATCAGCAACTTTCCGATGAAGAACAGGAACAATCCGGTGTAAGCCCTGATTTAATCCGTCTTTCCATCGGTTTAGAGGATATTGAAGACCTGAAACAAGACTTGAAAGCAGCATTAAAACAGGCAAATCAATTAGCCTTAGTGGGTTAATTCAAGTTAGGCAATATTCATCACTATAAAAATGTCATCAATTTACCATGAGTAAACAAATAGAAATCAGGATTGAAAAATACCTTCTTCCCGATGGAAAGCCCATAAATATTACTCTGACGGGGCATGTATATGGAAAGCCTTTAGGCAAAGCCCCTGTTGTGCTTATCAATCATGCTTTAACCGGAAATAGTCAGGTTGCAGGTGAATCAGGATGGTGGAAAAGCCTCATTGGCGTGAACAGGACTATTGACTTGAACGCATTTACGGTCATTGCCTTCAATATTCCCGGCAATGCTTTGGATCCTCACTCCCACTCTATTTTCCCATTATACAAAAGCTTTACCACGAAGGTTATTGGTGATTTATTTTGGAAAGGATTAGAATGTTTAAACATCCACCGGCTATACGCTATAGTCGGTGGAAGTTTAGGCGGGGGGATTGCCTGGGAGATGGCATTCATAAAGCCTTTATGCATAGACCATCTCATCCCTATAGCTTGCAGCCCGACATCGTCCGATTGGTTGATTGCCAATGTATTGGTTCAGGAAAATATCTTAAATCATTCAGACAATCCCATCCAAGATGCCCGTATGCACGCTATGCTGATGTATAGAACACCCGAATCTATCCATAATAAATTTCGATTTCGCTTCAATCGCAATGAGAATCAATATATGGTTGAGAGTTGGTTGCGATATCATGGTGATGCATTGAAGAATCGATTTGGACTACAATCTTATAAGTTGATGAATCATCTATTGAAAACCATAGGTGAAGACCAAACCTGGAATCAGATGCTTGAATTTGCCGGGTTGTGCAACATTAATATCCATATTGTTGCCATCGATACAGATTATTTATTTACGCTGAAAGAACAATGGGAGACATATAAACTATTGCGACGTCGTAAAAAAGATATTTACTTCTATAAAATTAATTCCATACACGGTCATGATGCATTTCTTATGGAATACGAACAACTAAACCATTTCCTTAATCCCATCTTTAACATAGATAGCAATGAAAAATGCAATAAAATCAATACAACCTACGAGGTTGACTCAATATGACGACAATTCAAGTCACTCTATAACAACTGGAACAAGGGATGTACTGAATAGAAAAGATATTGATGTAAGTAAAAAAATCAAAACGCATTCACCCTTAATTTCAGGCGAGAATATCAAACTATCGAATGAAAAATCGACAAAAATCAACATCGCTATCTTTGGTCATGGTACTGTGGGAAGAGCCCTAATTCGCCAAATTACTGAATCAAGACCACACATTTTAGCCCGCAAAAACCTTGATCTCAATATTTTTGCTGTTGCCAATTCGGAAAAAATATGGTTGGATACAAATGGTATTTCTGACGATTGGGAAACTAAATTATGTAGTGAAGGACAACCGTATTCAATCGCAAAAGTTCTGAGATATGCGCTCCAGCATACATTAGAAAACCTGATTGCTGTGGACAACACGGACTCCGAATCATTTGTTGACAACTATTTTCCTCTAATTAAAGGAGGCTTTGACTTAGTGTCTTCAAATAAAATTGGCAATGCACTTACGTACGAATTCTATAGTGCCATACGAGATGAATTAAAAATACACAAAAAAGAATATAGATACGAAGCCAATGTCGGTGCGGGACTGCCATTGATCGATACCATACGTGTGCTCCATTTATCGGGTGAAAATATCACCAAAATCCAAGGAGTATTCTCAGGTAGTCTAAGCTACATTTTCAATCGTTTCTCGGAGTCTAATCAAAGCTTCAGTTCTATTCTTTCGGAAGCTATGAAATTAGGTCTGACAGAACCCGATCCCCGGTTAGACCTATCAGGGGCGGATGTCGGCCGCAAGCTATTGATCTTGGCTAGAGAGCTTGATTTGAAAAATGAGATGGAAGATATCCGGATTCAGAACCTAATTCCTGAAGGCTTGAGAGACTATTCGCTTCCTCATATTCTGTATCATCTAAATGATGTCGATTCTCATTTCGAAACAATCAGAAAAAAGACTCGACCCGATCATGTCTTAAAATATGTAGCGTCATTAAGTGAAGGGACTCAGATGGAAAAGGGTAAATTACAGACCGGATTAATAGAGGTGCCTTTAAGTTCTCCCCTTGGCTTATTAAAAGGCTCGGATAATTACTTCGAAATATATACAGAGTCCTATGGCAATAATCCCATTATTATTCAGGGTGCCGGCGCCGGAGCCAATGTCACAGCACGCGGCGTCTTTGGCGATATCCTGAAGATAGCAGATCGGTAGTGTACCTCAAAAGAAGCTCTATTTACTTAGTCAATGACAACAAGCTTTCCGCTATATCTTCGCTTACTATCGGACAATGTCAGATCAAGGATGTAAGAACCGGCATCTATATTGGAAATACCCAAAGTGAAATTGTTTTTCCCTATGGTATAGCCCTTATTCCATTGTTTCATTACCCTTCCTGACATATCGGTAACCTTGATAAAAGCAGTACCGGATCCTGTTGTTTCCAAGTCGAAGGAAGTAACCGTCCTTGCCGGATTGGGATAAATATTGAGTTGAATAGCCCTATTCAAAATTGAAGTCGGTAGATAGTTATCGATATAACAACCGGGATCTACTTGATAAGGCGCATCTAAGATATCCGTCTTTGCACTGATGAAGTCTTGGAAATAGGTTTCTTCCAGCACTCTGTCACTTGCTCCCAACCAGTCCTGCAACAAAGCAGTAAACACATTGCGATAGTCTTGTCCCAGACCAATAAAATCATTTCCTTCACCTACTAAGGACAAATCAGGATTCGTTCCTATAACACCGGATTTGATAGGTGTTCCGAAGAGAAACATTGGAGCTATAGTACCGTGATCTGTTCCGCCTGATCCATTTTCTTTAGGGCGACGTCCAAATTCCGAAAATGTAACGCCTGCCACTCTGCCGTCCAATTCCATCAATTCAAGATCATTTTGGAAGGCTCGGATGGATTCAGACAATTGTTTTAAAAGCGTTGCATGTGTTCCTTCTAACGGTGTATTTCCATCACCCTGAGTCTTATGGGTATCAAAACTGCCTATTGACACGACATAAACCTTTGTCTTACCTCCACCACTAATCATGCGAGCCACTGTTTTGAGCTGATTTGCCAGATCATAGTTGGGGTAGCTACCCATATTTACCCCTTTATTGAAAACCTCTGAAACACGACTGGAATAACGATTGGTAGAATCTTCTATGTCTATGATATAGGAAAGATTACGCCCATAATCAGAGGATGGAATTGATGCCGGAGCAATGCCACCAAGTTCGGATACCAAGGTATAAAAACCAGCCGGATTCTGACCACTTAGATTAATGCCTGCTTCATGCTGATGTTCTGTATGAAAGCCGATTGATTGTTGCTTATTACCAAGCTGTATGCCGAGTGGATCGGGAAAGTTGACCGTAGGCTCACCTGCAATACCCGGATAGGATGCATCTAAATAGCGGCCTACCCAGCCACTGCCAAAATTAAAATGTGCCGGTGTGCTGTCACCACCTGATAGCCATAGGTCTGTCCCCTTGAAGTGAGATTTATTGGTATTGGCATAACCAACTCCTTGAACCATAGAAAATTGATCCTTTTCATAGAGTTCTTTGAAAGGTGCTAGATTCGGATGTAACATAACCTGATGGTCATTGTCCAAAGTAGTGTCTAAATGTATCAACTTATCCTGGCCTATCCCTATCACGGGTCTAAAATTCTTATAGGTATCATATTGAAAAGTAGGAATGAGGCAATTCAGTCCATCATTGCCTCCCTTCAACTGAACAATAACCAAGACACGATCATTGACCTCTTCACAATTAAACATTCGAGCTAAAGAGCCGGAAACAAAAGGTTTCAACAAATTATTCTGAACGACCAATGGACCAACTATCATCGGGGTGGAGACTTGAAGGAATTTACGACGTTTCATGATACAGTATTTAATGATGAAAAAGTAAAGAGAGATTTATAATAATTGATATTCCTGTGAAAACAACATAGTACGAACCAAATTCTGAAGTCCGATTCTCACCTCATTAGGACTGCCACCACCTAAGTATGCGGCCCATTCATAAGCCCAATCTTCCGGCTCGATTCCATCAAGGAGGTTACTTGCAAAGTATTGAATCCTATCTTCATCAACAGATTCAGGGAAGATATTGGCTGCAAGCTCACGTGTCAACAACATGGCATCTCCCGGATCAGTGAAAAATCCTGACTCTTTAAAAAATTCTTCAATATTGAGCGCTACTTTAAAATTCTTGTTGTCCAAATAAGAGCGTCCACTAAACATCATATCAGCCAACTTATACCGGGAAATAATAGTGTTGGCTGTAAACCACGATTTGTCATAATCTGGATCTTGATAATACGGCGAATATCCGGCGACATCATAAGGCATAAAATAAGGCATTCCGCCATTATCCAAGATTATTGCTATAACCAGATTTTTTAAAAATGAATATAACAATCCGGCTTCATCATTTTGATTAGGCCATTTTTGTTGAAAGAAATTCACCGCTCCGAGATAGAGCTCTAATGGGCTTTTGACCAATGCACCGATAATCTCATCTTTGTTATCAGAATCGTCTAAATCATAAAAATGCTTAGAGGTTAATAAAGTAGTAATAATACCTTCGGTAACATAGTCACTATCTTTCAATTGTTGCGCTAAAGGGATAATGATATCCGATTCTATTTCATTGGTAATATTAGGCGAAACAAAATAACGATACAATCGTCGGCAATACAAGCGTGCAGTCTCTATTTTCCCAAAGATCATCTCCACATAATCATCCAACTCACGAGGCATATCATCCTGAGATTGAGCACCTTTAATAGTATGATTATCAAAAGCGCTACTAAAGGTCTTGTCTTCTGTATTGTGCACATTAAATGCAAATCTCCCGGTCGGTATGCCGGTGTCCGGATCAATTGTATTTCCCCGTGTATCCAATCTGATACCGGTCAACAACTTGGCTCCTACGACAACGTCTTGTTCCGTATAATTGGTATAATTGCCCGGAGCAATCTGGGGACCTTTTCCTATTGTAAAGAGTTCTAAAAATTCACGCGCATAATTTTCATTGGGGGCCGTCTTCTTATTATCCGTATTATTCAGGTAAATGAGCATCAAGTTGTCCTTTGTCATCTTTTTGGCAAGGGTTTTGAAACTGCCTGTGGTATATTTAAAGATTAATGCCAGATAATCATAAAAACGCTCTGAGGTGTTGGTATTGCTGTTGACCACCATGCATTTGTGAAGGAAAAACAACATTTTAGTGTGAATACCTTCATCATATCGCATTTCATTTAATACCCAATTGCGCACATAGTGTCTTAAAGAAGGCTGGACAGTGTCAGTGGGCGTACCGTTATTGATCCATGGTTGCCCTGTCACGGGGTCAATGGGTTGGTCACGTGTAAAGACCATTGGCTTCATCAGCTCATTTACCGCTTCTGACGGAGTTAAGCCGGCAAATTGCTTTATTTTTCCAATATCATATTTGAATGTTGCCCTTCGGAGTAGGTGCGCAGCCAAACGTTCACCCAATATTCCTTCAAACTTTTCTAAAGATGCCATAATAATTAATATTTTAGAAATAAAAATGCGACAAAGACGAAATACTTAATGTTGTCTCCCTAAATATATACATAGACTGAGATAAAATTAGAAAGTTTAATTGAGTTTTTATGAAAAATTAAAATTTACGTTTTTATCCGGTATTTTTGAAAACCAAATAAACTATAACCAATTGTCAATAAATGTTTTATAAAAAGTCATTTATTTTAAAAAGTGCGAATAAATAGGCTCATTATTTGAACCCAAATTCCGCAATAGACAAATGCGGAATCGATTTACGACTCGTAATCAATGGTTTCTGTAAACCATTGAAACGATTCATACATCGGGATTAACCCTCATAATCAGCATTATGCGGTTTTTCAAAACCTTTATTGCTGAATTCGGTTTGAACCAATTAATTCACATATCATTATATTTTTCAATAAGCTTGCCATCAATGAATAGACGGTCAGATTTTTTGACATATTGTTTTTCAATTCTATCCTCCGGTCGTCGATCGAATAAATACAATGTCAATAAGAAAACAAACTCTACCGGCTTCATAAGAAGATAAACCGCATCAGAGATGTATTTATTATTGAATATGTAGTAATATCTGTGAATCAAATTCCCAATTTTATTATAATTCCGCCTTATTATCTTATGAAAATATGGAAGCCTTTCTTGAACTAAATCTTCAAAGGCATTAGAAACTAACAATTGTCTATTGCAAATTATTTTGCCACCATTTCGCTCACCATATCGAATAGGTTTGACGATATATCCATGTCCATTAGCGCCTACAGAACACAAAAAGTGTCCACCGCAATCTACATTTTCACACATATAGTCCAACTGAGAGAGCCCATGTTTGTAAGTATCTGTAAATGCCCTAATGAGGCTATCAGGTTTCTGCCCAAAAAGCAACAAGAATAGGGAAAGCAACATAACAAAAGGTACCACCAATAAAGTTATGACCGGATATCTATAAATAGGGTCTAACTGCAAAATCCTTTGAAAAAGTTGACTAACAATAGAATAAGAATGATACTCATTATCCTCACAAAAGGATTGTATTTTACGATGATTTTCTACCAAATTAATTAATAACAAAATAATTATCGGAATATTGCCAAATATCCACCACATATTCCCTTCATCCTCTGTTTTAAAGTGAAAACAAAATATAACATTTAAAATCAATCCTACAATTAATAGCATATTTAATAATACTTCGGTCAAAGGCGGCAATAATCTTCTTCGAAAAATGGATATTACAAATGCAATTGTATAAAGAATTATTAGCGTATAAATTCCTATTCGGTGTTCGGGTGCAAACAAAGTAGGACTGCAACAATCATTCTCCACCGCAAAGTCCTTCATTGCAAGAAATAAAACCGGAACAACAACTACAGTCCAAAGCTGGATAAAATTCCATCCTTCTTTTTTTGTAACAATTTCCCCATGTGATAAATAACCGATAAGGTTGAATAAAATAAAGATATCACATATAAAAGTAATAACGATCGGACTTAACAGTATTGGCATTGAAAGGCTCGTTTAATTGAATAGAAAAAGTTGTCTTCAACTCTTCACATTATCCATATGAAATTATCTAAAATCAAACTTTGAACAATAATCCCAAATTCCGCATTAGACAATGGCGAAATCGATTTACGACTCGTAATCAATGGTTTACAAAAACCATTGAAACGATTCGCACATCGGGATTAACCCTCATAATCAGCATTATGCGGTTTTTCAAAACCTTTACTGCTGAATTCAGGATAAAGATACATTAAGCATCGATTCAACCCAAAATAAAAGATTTGAAAATATTTAATCGATTTACGAATTGTAATTCCGATTAGCCTAAACGACTATCATCCCGAAAGCTATTGGGAGTATTTTGATTCTAAAAAATGTTGGGCTAACTTATAAATCAATTTGGTATAAAAAATAAATATCCGATAAAAGCAATAGGGATAAAAACAAAAAAAGGATTAAGGCAAAAGCACCTTAATCCCTTTTTCATTCAAATAGTAAGAACAAAATCGTTCTAACTATTCTATTTTCGATAAAAGCAACCTACTTATTTCCTTTATAGCGTTTATCCGGTGTGCCATCCTTTTTCAAATGTTTGTTGGCTTTATAACGTTTATCCGGTGTGCCATCCTTTTTTTTAGGTGCGGTATTGGAAGCAGACTCTTGCTTAGTTTCTTTCTTTACAGTTGTTTTTTTCGACTGCTCTTTATTAGAGGATTCCTTTTTTACAGCCGCTTTTTTCTCAGTTTTGACAGTGCCCTTTTGTGCACTTTGTGCGACTTGAGCAGAAACATTTAATGACCATAAAAATACAAAGGCCAAAAAAACAGATGATAACTTGTTCATCCTAACTTATTTATTTGTTTAAATGCAAAATTGCAAAGTAAAAATACGTTGAAATAACATGTGTACAATCAGATGGATTGTTAATACAATATTAAAGCAATTCTTTTTTATAATATTATGTTAATCAAAGTATTTTATATATGAATAACATTAATGTTATAGGTACATTTACCGGACTAAGAGCCATAGTAATACCGATGAGATAGCCGTTTAGGCCAACAAATTTGGTCTATTACGGATATTCTTTCAGTATTCATGCTCATAGTGCTTTTGAAGGAGGTGGTCTTATCCTTTAGACAAGTACAGCAAGCTTAGGCAGAATCAGGATAGTCCTTCCCACAGGAACTTATTAATGCTACTGTAACAAAACATAGAACTAAATAAAAAGTAGTTGTTTTCATAGGAAATGATTTTAGAAATGTGAGTAATTTTGTAATTTATATAGATATGCAAATATTGTGGTGTCTTACCCTCCAAAACCCTGAAAGGGGAGTTTGTTCCGAAAATAAAAAAGGGTCTCGATCACTCGAAACCCTTGCAAATATTCGTCGGGGTAGCAGGATTCGAACCTGCGACCACCTGCTCCCAAAGCAGGTACGCTAACCGGACTGCGCTACACCCCGAATCAAAATCTATATAATAGTGCGGTGGAAGAGGGATTCGAACCCTCGGTACAGTTACCCGTACGACAGTTTAGCAAACTGTTGGTTTCAGCCACTCACCCATCCCACCATGGACTTGCTTTCGTTTAAGCGACTGCAAAGATAAGAGGATTGAATGAATATACAAGTATTATTTTTAATTTTAATGATATTTTTTTCTCATTATTCCTAATCTATTGAATAACTTATTTTTATACAACTATATTTATATAATATCTTTTAGGTACAATACTTTTTTCATTTTTTTACCATCTCTCTGAATTACCAAATGAATCTTTTTTCGCCTTTCACTTGACAAATTCTGGATGATTTCTCCTAAGGTAAAATTATGCACTGCCATTCTTCTAAAACGAATAATCTTATCTCCTGCTCTTATATCAGCCTCTGCCGCGGCAGTATGCGCCATAACCCGTCTAACTTCATACTCTTTTAAATCAGCGCCCATAGCGACAAGATACAATCCACTCCGATCGAATGGCATCTTTTTCTTATTAGACTTGTTTGGCTTTATATATATATGCTGCAAATGAAAATCCAATACCACATTATATCGGGAAATCAACATATTGCCAACAATACCCTCTTTAGCAGATACATCATTCTCCAAATGTGTTGAATCAACAGCCTGAAAATACGTTATCAAATTTTTTTGGGTAAATTCACCTATCTTCAACTCTCTTATTCTTCCGATAAATCCTTCTAGTGAACCACCTAAGCCCATCCCCATTGACCCTGCAACCAACTTAGAAGGCAGATAAGCCGTATCCACCATCGTCGAATACAACAACAATCCTATAGAAGCCCCCGTATCAAACAATAGCTTCTTTTTCTCATGGATATCTTTTTCAAATCCTACATCCACGTGGATATATGGCTTTCCTTTTACCCACTGACAATCCACCTGAGTATAACCATCTTCCTGAGGTTGATATTGCAAAGGACCATAAACCTTTATCTGCATCTCATCAAAGTCAAGTTCGATGACCTTATTGCGAAACAGGCTATTGCCGATTATTCCGGTTATTTCTATCCCAAGATATTCCGAAAATTGAAATATATTTTCATCCAATACAATGATATCGGCTTTAAGGAGCATGTCATTGGCAGTCTCAAAGCTTACCCCTTGGCCCACAACAGCTTCCATCGGCCTCGACAAATCAGACCCATAAATCTGTATGGAACGAATCATCTTTATTCGTAAAAATTCCGCCAAACTTCTTTCAAAAAACAAGCTGTGCTCAGATCCGCTATCGTATATAAACTTGAGTGGTGGAGATTCATTGACCTTCAGGTTAAGGACAATAAGATTGTTGTATATTTCAAAAGGTATGGTAAAATCCGGCTTTATCGTCGCTGTCAGGTCAGTACAACGACCTAATACAAGAAACCATGTAAGCAGTATGATACTTCCTCTATACACAAACCATTTTTAAATATCCACATTGTTTTATCCCAACTAATAACTCTTTTGCTTTAAACCCAAATTCCGCATTAGACAAATGCGGAATCTCTCAATGTACTCGATCACCCCGCAACTCCAATTCTTCCATAATCTTTAATTCATAGTTGAGATACTCCATCCACCTTTCTTTTACAGCATCTTTTTCACCATACCTATATGCAAGGTCAATAAACATCCGGTAATGTCCTGCCTCAGACACCATAAACTTATGATAAAACGTCCTCAATTCTTCATCGGGATGATAAAGAGACAATATTCTAAATCGTTCACAACTGCGGGCTTCTATCAGTGCGCATATCAACAACTTTTCGACCAACTGATTTTGCCGATTACCACCATGTATTTCAAACTTGCGTAATAAGTTGACGTATTCATCTCTTCGTTGTGGGCCTAATTGCAATGCTCTCTTTTTCAACATAGCTAATACGCTCCTAAAATGCCCCCATTCCTCTGTTACAACGGGAGCGAGCTCTTCCACAAGTTCATTTTCTTCCGGATATTGTTGAATCAGGGAAATCATCGAAAGAGCTGCCTTCTGTTCGCAATAAGCATGATCCGTGAGGATGGCCTCAATTGAAATAGCTGTCAAATCCGCCCACCGTGGGTCAGTCGGCAATTTTAATCCTAACATTCCCTATTTATTTACTTGCCAAACAACGAATTTGATTCATAAAAAAATCGACATTGGTGACAGGGTATTCTTCATAACCCGTGGACCAAACAATCTTAATCTTATCGATGGGTGAAGAAGTCAAAATCTTTTGAGATTCTCGTGATATCTGGAAGCTTGCACGATATACTGTTTGATTATTTTCGTTATCTATCAAGCCGAGGTCACTGCCAGAGGCAAATAATGTTACCGTCTCACCATTGATTAATTTTATACTCATCAATGTATTGTTGCTCAAATATCCATAGTCCGCCCGCGCCATCCTACTCGCAACTGTAATCCGAATACTCAGAACCCTGACATCGCCGACAAAGCCAACTAATCCAGCCTCACACGACACATACGACCTGCCTTTTAAATATGTTGCAACCTCAGGATCAGAATACTCAAATAATATTTCTTTCTGCAAATCCACACGCTTCCTTTTAGAATAATCATCTACCCCTGAAAATGTCTCTACACAAGGATATGCCGGCAATGGACGATTGGGATCTACTACGGATAGAAGGTAGGATTTTGAACCGGATTTATCCTTTTTCCTAGATTTTTGATTTTTGCCATCCTGGGCTTCTAAATTCTCTGTTTCTGATTGTGCATTGGCGTCCTCCTTTATTAGAGTTGAATCACTGGATTCATAATATCGCCATGAACCATCATCAAACACAACAATCATCTCACCTTGGCTATTCCTGCTCACAGTTTGTGTCACCCCTTCGATTGCAAAGACAAACATTAAAGTTAAGATAAAGATGTAATTATTCATTTATAAAAATTTCACAGTTTAATTTGAATATCAACGACTCTCCATACAAGCGAAACTTGCCATTTCTTTTGTCGCCGAAAAAATAAATCGATAGCTAAAACCAAAGATATTTTTATTCTAAAGACGAAGTATATGACAAAATATCTTTGCAAACTTAAGCATTTTCATCATACAATCATCCTGTCTTTTTCAATAAACAAATATTTTTATCATATATAATTTTTTTTCATATAAATTATGTTGAACTGCCTATGATACAAGATATTGATATAGAATGATTATATTTGGTCTTTTAAACATTGATAAATATATAGAATATTAATTATCTATTTGAAATTGGCTTTCTAAAAATCCGAATTTGGGATATTTTGGATATATGTATTGTAGCATATATTATCTTTCGGATATACAGAATGCTAAAGGGTGGACTCGCCATTTACATATTTGTCGGAGTTATATCTTTGTTTGCAACCTGGCGTATTGTGACGATATTAAAAATGGATTTATTGTCCACACTTCTTGGCCAGTTTGTGAGCGTCGGTGTCATTGCCATTGTCATCATATTTCAACCGGAGATCAGGAAATTCTTGCTCATGATAGGGAATAATGCGATTAAGGGCAATTTCAATATATTGAATCGCTTTCTCCATAAAGTCATCAAGGTAGATCAGGATGAAAATCCGATTGTCACTCAAATCCACACTGCGATGGTCAGGATGTCCAAAGACAGGACTGGTGCCTTAATTGTTATCGTAGAAGACATTATATATCCGGGCTTGGAAGATACCGGAATAGAAATGAATGCTACTGTCACCAAGCAATTGATTCTAAGTGTTTTTAATAAAGAAAGTCCACTTCACGATGGCGCCATGGTGATACAAAAAGACCGTATTTTGAGAGCAAGTTGTATTTTGCCGGTTTCTGACAACATCAATGTCCCACCGAGCGCCGGGCTCAGACATCGTGCTGCTCTCGGCCTAAGCGAGGTGAGCAATGCTAAGACTTTTATTGTATCGGAGGAAACGGGAAGGATGTCATATACGGAGCGTGGCGCTATTGAAATGAATCTTGACGAAGAGAAAATCCTTCAATACCTGATTGAAGCTCTAAAGTAAATTATTACAAAACTATTGAATAACAATATACTTAGGCTTGTATGATTGAGTCTTAGCTCCGGTCATGCATTCCGCTTTATTACGTTTTTTGTTTTTGTCGTTTTGCTGCGGGAAACAATACATTGTTCAATATCAACCTATAACCCGGGCTATTGGGGTGAAGGTGGAGGTCGGTAGGTGGATCGCCCACTCGATGCTCATAATCCTCCGGGTCATGCCCACCATAAAAAGTCCATTGTCCTTTGCCATATTCCCCGTGAATATACTTTGCCTCGCCCAGAGCCTTATTTTCACCCATAACCAAGACATTAGGCTTGACAAATTGCCGCATGAAGGCCGTTGTCTGGCCCATAAAAGCTTTGACAGTCCGTGTGTGATTCTGCGTCAACATCGTAGGCACAGCGTCGTACTTGGCTGAAAAATCAAATAAAGTAAAGTAATCGTTTTCTCGCTCAATAGCCCGTGTACGTGGATCTGTATCAATATTACTAAACTCATATATGAGTGGATCCTTCACCAAGGTAAAGTTTTGGAAGGCAAAGCATTGGTCGTATTCCAACTTTGATTGGGCTTTAGGATCCTGAGGATCACCATCAAACATTTCACTGCAAATATCGGTGTTATGCGCTGCCTGAGCGATATCGTAAGAATCGGTAGCAGAACACATGGCAAACATAAATCCACCACCAGAAACAAATTCTTTAATAGCATCCGTTACCGCCAATTTCAATTTGGATACTTTGTCGAATCCAAGACTTTTGGCCAATTCCTCTTGCCTTTTTTGATTAGCGACATACCAGCCTGCACCTCTGTAATTAGCATAAAACTTACCATATTGACCGGTAAAGTCTTCATGGTGTAAGTGCAACCAATCATACTTCACCAACTTGCCTTCAATTATTTCTCTGTCATACAGCTTATCAAAGGGTATTTCGGCATAGGTCAAAGCCAATGTGACTGCATCATCCCAAGGGTTAATTTTTTCGCCACGCTCATTGACTTCAGGCGTATAGACTGCTATGCGGGGAGCTTTCTCCATCTTAATGGCTTCCATATTGACGTCCGGATCATTGATAGTTTGCAGGATTTGATTAAACTCACCATCGCTAATCACCCGAAACGAAACACCTCTGGTCTTGCATTCGCTGGCAATACTTGTACTATTGGGCAAAACAAAGCTTCCGCCCTCATAATTCAGCAGCCACCATATCTCTCCGCCTTGTTGCAATGTCCAATAAGTCACGCCATACGCCTTCAGATGGTCTGATTGGTCGGGATTCATCGGAATCAGAATATAGGAGGCATGAGCATTTATACTCAATAAGAGAATAATAAAAATGCTTATCGTTTTGCAAAATTTTACCATAATTCTATTTTTATCCTCATACCGGTTTTAAGTTAATAAAATTCTTATCCTAATAAAAGCAATGCATCTGTAACGATTTATCCGGTTTAAATGTTGGAATAAAGGAAGTTCGATATTGTTAACACAACGTTTTTCTTTTTCTCAAATTACTAATCCGAGCCTTTACCTATCATTCAAAAAGAGATAATCGCCTATTGAAAAAAGCCAAATCCATCCATGGCGTTAAACATAAAGAAATCAATATTTATAAAGCTTTTCATAGTATTCTGATGCCATTCTTCCGGATTCAAATTCGGGAACAACTTCTTTCATAGAGCGTATAGCCAACTTATACCAAGATTTTGGGTTGTTATAATAAAGTGGAGCAATATCGTTCTGAATGATATTCAATAGATTGGACAAATCTTGGCGGTCTTGTTCTTCCTCACTTAAATGTTCATAGTCAACGGGAGGAATAACAAAGCCATTCTTGCCATTTTCCACAAATTCTGGTATCCATCCATCCCAAGTTGACAAGTTTATACTGGCATTCATGGCTGCTGTCATACCACTTGTACCGGATGCTTCTTGAGGAATACGAGGATTATTGAGCCAGATATCGCTACCCTGTTTTAAGAGTTTGGAGAGCTTCATCTCATAACCTGTCATAATAGCAATATTGGGGTAGTCGGCAGTAAATTTGACCAATTCATTAAAAATCTCGATGGCACCATTATCCTTTGGATACGGCTTCCCGGCCCAAATAATCTGAATGGGCATCTTACTATTGCAAAATACAGTTTTAAAACGTTCTAAATCCCTGGTTATTAAGTCGGCTCTCTTGTATCCGGCGAATCTCCGTGCCCAGACAATAGTCAAGACATTAACGTCAAACCATTTACCGGTCTGATCCGCTAAGTTGATAAACAATCGATACTTCAACTCTTTTTTACGACTTTCAAGGGCTGAAATATTGTTATCAAGGGCGGCTTTGTCCATCTTCTCATCTGCCCAATACTTTTTATTTTGACTATTGGTGATGCTTATGATGGGAGCGATACCTTCGTACTTGCCCCACATTTTACGAGCCACATTACCGTGGATGGCCGAGACACCATTGGCTATTTTTGACAAACGCAATGCCACTAAAGAATGGTCAAACACATCGTCTTGTATTCCGGTAATCTTTCTTACTTCATCCAAGGCAATAGATTGAAAAAAGCTCATTTTCTCCAACTCATTGATATTGTGCTTCTCGTTTCCTGCGGCTACCGGAGTATGTGTCGTAAATACCATCCGTTTCCGGACTTCATCTACATTTTTAAACTTTTCATATAGATGAAAGGCAGCCGATAAGCCATGTGCCTCGTTAAGATGGTATATTTCAGGCTCAAATCCAAGCTCGTCAATCAACTTAGCACCTCCTACTCCCAGAATGATGCTTTGCGCTATTTTTGTCTCTTGATTGGAGTCGTAGAGATTATTGGTAATAGTTTTGGACAAATAATCATTTTCAGGAATATCCGTTGTCAGGAAAAACATCGGCACGCTGTTAAAACGCTCCGGTGGCAGATACCAAGCCGATACCCAGACTTTATGGTCACTCACATCAACCTGAAACTTAATGCCTGTATCAATTAAGAAGTTATATGCTTTCTGCTGAAACAAGACACCCATGTGGTTGTCAGAATTACGCACTTGATCGTAATAACCATACTTCCATAGGATACCGATACCAATGAGGTTTTGCTTCAATTCAAATGCGCTCCTCATGTGGGAGCCGGCGAGGAATCCCAGACCACCACTAAATGTCTTTAATGACTGATCCAATGCAAATTCCATTGAAAAATAAGCCACCTTCTTTGAAAAATTCTTGGCAGGTGAATATGGGATTTGAAAGTTGGAAAAACTATAGCTCATTATACTTTACATGATGTTATAATCGGCAAAAATAGGATTAATAAACCATTGGCGAAAGGAAAAATGTAAAATAATCCTATATGTATTCTTATTGAATTGATTTACAATCATATACAATCTTCGTAAATTATATAAATAATACAGATATATCCAAATATTTTATCCCGAAAAATACAAAATTTTATCGTACCTTTGCGCCCATTCTTTAAAAATAAATAAATTTCATGGAAATTACCGATAAGCAATTGACTTACAAGGTCAAAGATCTTAATCTTGCCGATTGGGGCAGAAGAGAAATTCAATTGGCAGAAGCTGAGATGCCCGGCCTTATGTCTTTACGCGAGCAATATGGTGCAACAAAGCCATTGAAAGGTGCTCGTATTGCCGGATGCCTTCACATGACCATCCAAACTGCCGTACTGATTGAAACACTTATCGAATTAGGTGCCGAAGTTAGTTGGAGTTCATGCAACATATTTTCAACACAAGACCATGCAGCCGCTGCCATTGCCGCTGCCGGCATACCAGTATTTGCATGGAAGGGAATGAATGAGGAAGAATTTGACTGGTGCATTGAACAGACTCTCCATGCTTTCCAAGATGGCAAACCACTCAACATGATCCTTGATGATGGTGGCGATTTGACCAATATGGTTCTCGACAGATTCCCTGAATTGGTTGCAGATATACGTGGTATCAGCGAAGAAACAACTACCGGTGTACACCGCCTCTATGAAAGAGTAGAAAATGGCAAGTTGCCTTTACCGGCCATCAACATCAATGATTCTGTTACTAAATCCAAGTTTGACAACAAATACGGTTGTAAAGAATCGTGTGTGGACGCTATCCGTCGTGCCACTGACCTGATGATGGCGGGCAAAGTCGCTGTTGTAGCGGGATATGGTGACGTAGGCAAAGGATCTGCGGCATCCCTTAGAGGCGCAGGCTGTCGGGTTATCGTAACTGAAATAGATCCTATCTGTGCCTTACAAGCTGCGATGGACGGTTATGCGGTTAAAACAATGGCCAATGCTGTAAAAGAAGCCAATATCATCGTTACGGCGACTGGTAATAAAAACATCATCACGGCAGAGCACTTCAACAACATGAAGGACAAAACGGTGGTATGTAATATCGGGCACTTTGACAATGAGATTGACATGGCATGGTTAAATAAGACACACGGCTCTTCCAAGATAGAAATCAAGCCCCAGGTAGATAAATACACCATTGATGGCAAAGATATCATCGTCCTTGCTGAAGGCAGATTGGTCAACTTAGGTTGTGCCACAGGACACCCATCATTTGTGATGTCCAACTCCTTTACCAATCAATGTCTCGCACAGCTTGAGCTTTGGGCACATTCCGATAAATACGAGAACAAAGTATATATGCTGCCTAAACATTTAGATGAGATGGTCGCTCGCTTACACCTTGGCAAAATAGGTGTTGAACTAGAAGTATTGTCACCGGATCAGGCTGATTATATCGGCGTGAAGGTAGATGGACCATTCAAACCGGAATATTACAGGTATTAATCCACCTGAAATCAACCGAGTATAAAAAAAGGTCGCCGGAAATTATTTCGGCGATTTTTTTTTGAATTGATGTATTGTTGGATATTCGTAAAAGTCCAATTATAATAAAAATGCAGGACTGATTTATAAATAAATTTGGGTAAAGTTATATCCTTAATATACCAGATACCCTTTATTCATCGGCATCTATGTGTACATTTTCAAGTCAAAACAAACATCCTGCCGATATACCAATAAGAATCTAAAGAAAACGTATAGGTACCTCGATGAAGTCAGACGACAGCAAGTGCTTTACTCCGGGTATTCGGCATAATTACGAGGTGTTTCATACAGTCGTACTTTTAGATCATATTTAGCATCCAATGCAGATCGCAATCGCGACCAGATGACGTAACAAATATTTTCAACCGTGGGATTCAATTGTTGAAACTCAGGGATTTGAAGGTTGAGGTTTTTGTGATCCAAGTAATTTGTTACTTGTGTTTCAATAGCATCTTTGAGGGCATTGAGATTGATGAGAAAGCCCGTCTCAGGATCTACTTCCCCGGAAAGCTTAACTTCAAGTTCATAATTATGCCCGTGATAATGAGGATTATTACATAGTCCAAAGACGACTTCATTTTTTTCATTACTCCAATGCTCCACATGAAGCCTATGGGCGGCATTAAAATGAGCAGTTCGGAATATAGATAATCTCATAGAGGTGAAGTTACAACAATTCCAGGATTATGGCACTTTCTGTGATACCTTCTGCTTCTGCTTTGTAATTTCTCACGATACGATGGCGCAGGACATAGTCAGCTATAGCCTTTACATCTTCAATATCGGGAGAATATTTACCATGGATGGCAGCATGGCATTTGGCGCCTAAAACAAGGTATTGAGAAGCTCTTGGCCCTGCCCCCCATGAAATATACTTGTTGACTTGTTCTGTAGCTCGATCGGTATTGGGGCGTGTCTTTACGGCAAGATTCACTGCATATTCCAGGACATTATCAGCAATTGGGATTTTACGAACCAACTGTTGAAAATACAAGATTTGTTCTGAATTGAGGATGTTGCGCAAATCTACTTTAGTGTCGGAAGTAGTGTTTTTTACGACCATCAACTCATGGTGATAACTTGGGTAATCCAATGGAATATTAAACATAAATCTATCGAGTTGAGCCTCCGGTAACGGATAAGTCCCTTCTTGTTCGATGGGGTTTTGTGTCGCAAGCACAAAAAACGGCTTAGGTAGTGTATATCGCTGACCGGCGACAGTAACTATCCTTTCCTGCATGGCTTCAAGTAGGGCTGACTGCGTCTTCGGAGGAGTTCGATTGATCTCGTCCGCCAAGATAATATTGGCAAATAATGGCCCTTTCAAAAATTTAAATTGCCTACTATCATCCAATATCTCCGTTCCCGTAATATCGGACGGCATCAAATCCGGTGTAAATTGTATTCTTTTAAATTCCAGGTCAAGCACTTCCGCAATTGTACTAATCAGCAAAGTCTTGGCTAATCCGGGTACACCGACAAGCAAGCTATGCCCATTGGCGAAAAGAGAAATCAAAACAGCTTCCACTACTTCCTCTTGTCCTATAATAACCTGAGAGATTTCAGCTTTTAAATCCTTTGATGCCTGTGCTAAAGCATCTACACCACTTACGTCAGAAGAATACATTTATTTATTGTTTGTATGAATTAAAGAGCGCCAAATATAACGTAATTTTAATGGTAAAATTACCGACAAAACCTAAAAACATATAAATTAAGGAATTGTTTACACGATGAATGATGTCCTGATATCCATTCCAATTCTTGTGAATTACCACATATATAGAAGGCTGTTGATACGTTGAGCATTGAAAAAATTTAAAATTAAATATTCAGAAAACCAATCTTTCCTACTTATACAATCAATTATTCGAAAATATAATACTTTATTCCTATCTTTGCGCCTTCAACAATTGTCCAAATTTCCATGATTGAATTGGTAGATAGCTTATTACACGAAGCTGTTGATTCTGAAGGGCGTCATATCAGCCCACATTTGTCCGAAAATGTAAAAAATTACCTCATTGACATCGATGGTACCATCTGTGATGACGTACCTAACGAGGAACCGGAAAGAATGGTAACCGTCGAACCGTATTCCGATGCATTGAAGATGTGTAACAAATGGTATGAAGAAGGTCATATCATCACTTACTTCACCTCCCGTACTGAGGAACACCGCGCTATCACTGAAGAATGGCTCAATCGCCATGGCTTCCTCTATCACGCCATACTCTTTGGCAAGCCTCGCGGTGGTAACTATCATTGGATAGACAATCATATCGTAAAAGCAACCCGCTTCGAAGGGAAGTTTACTGATCTGGTAACTGAAATGAAGCCGATTGAAGTATTTAAAAAGTAAATATTCTGAGTCTCTGCATTTTATGCATAAAATAATGGTCTTTGCTGCTCATAGACTCATTAGCATTCACTCTTTGAAGATAAAATAAACTGCCAAAATGAGAAAGAAAAACCCGACAAGGTGATTCATTCTAAATGGTTGTTCATTAAATATGAAAAAAGCAAATATGCTGAATACAGTTAGTGTAATGACTTCCTGAATGACTTTTAATTGCCAGATATTGAACGGTCCGCCATTTTCATTGAACCCTATTCTGTTGGCCGGAATCAATAAGAAATATTCAAACAGAGCAATACCCCAACTAATCAAAATAATTCCGGTCAAATTTAAGCCGGACAGCCATTTCACCTCTTTATACTTCAAATGTCCATACCAGGCGAGTGTCATAAAGGTATTTGAAAATATCAACAATACAATGGTGAATATCCCTTTGGTCATCATGCTTTTTATTTGTACAAGGAGAATTAATGAACCCAAGTCTCCCTTTCCAGATGCTCCAGTTCTACATTTACCGGATATCGACTCTGCAAATATTGGGCAGTCGCCTCAGCCGCATAAACACTTCGATGTTGGCCTCCTGTACACCCGAAATTAATTGTCAGAAGGGTAAAACCTCTTTCAATATAATTAGAAACAGTGATGTCCAACATGTTGCGAATATGTTGTAAAAACTCAGGCATCCTCGTTTCATTTTCCAAATATTCAATGACGGCGGCGTCTTTACCTGTAAGGACTTTCATCGAATCAATACGTCCCGGGTTATCAATGCCCCGCATATCAAATACAAATCCTATTCCATGTCCTGTATCATCCTTCAATTCTCTCTTTTTATAGGAAAAACTTCTTACTTTGACATTCAACTTCCAATCTGTCATAATATCTGACTTTTTTGATATATTATCTGATTCAACACACGACTTAACTCTTCATATCGCTCAACAAATCCGGGGATATTCAACAATACTTTTAAATTTTCAATTGCCGGAGTAATGCTTTCAATGAAATGCGCCTTTCGCTCAACCAAGCCTCTACGCCCATAAGCCCCTAAGACCTGCAACAGTCGCACCGGAAGGACTTTATCTCTATCCAACTCCAACTGCTGAAGATCATAGCCTGTCTGCCCCGAAATAATTTCTCCATAATATCGAAATAAAGTATTTCTATCTTCGGCAGAAAGTCCTAATTTGGCTTGAAACAATAATGAAATAACATCATATACACATGGTCCGCGTCTCGCACCCTGAAAGTCGATAAAACTTATTTTCCCTTCATTTACCATAATATTTCTCGTCTGAAAATCTCGATACATAAGACCATTGAAGCCGCATTGCAACACATCCAGCGCAATTCGTTCAAAATTTTGTCTTAGCTTATAAGCATCATATTGGAGAGATGTAGGTTTGACAAAATAGGTTTCAAAGTAATGCAGGTCTGCCAAGATATCGCTATACCCAAATATCGGGGAAGGATAACACCTTAAAAAATCCACTTTGCTGCTTGCAGTTAGATGGAAATAGGCAAGAGCATCTATAATCTTTTCCAACAATGGTCTTTGTGCTTCAAACGGCAAGTCAGCCAAAAGACTCAACGCGTCATAGCTCCCGCAATCTTCTTGTAAATAAAGGGTTCTACTCTCATCCACAGCAATAACTCTCGGAACTGGCACGCCCAACTCTGATAGGATACGAGACAAATAAAAAAAGGCTTCATTCTCTTGGATGTCTTCTGACCAAGTGCCTATAATAGGCCTCCCCACTATTAGAATCCTAAAATATTGGCGATTGCTTCCTGCTCCGGCCAATGCCGTAATCCGGTCGGGATCCAGGTTAAAATAGTCTGTGGCAAATTCTCTTAATGCAAGTAACTGATTCATCATTCCTCCTCTGAAAAGTCGTGTTCCTGCGGCGGAATGGCTTCATTTAAGTAGGTCCATATCTTGTCTTTCAACTCCATGATGCCTTGCTGCGTCACCGAGGAAATAAATACGAATTCTATGTCTGTAGGCATGGTGGGCATAATCCACTCCTTCAATTCATCATCAATCAAATCAGCTTTGGTTACAGCCATCAGCCGTGGCTTATCCAACAATTCAGGGTTATAAAGCCTTAATTCATTCAATAGAATGTGAAATTCTTTGGCAATATCATCTGAAGTAGCAGGCACCATAAATAAAAGGAGACTATTCCTTTCGATATGTCGTAGAAACCTTATGCCCAGTCCTTTGCCTTGATGGGCATTCTCTATGATGCCCGGTATATCAGCCATCACAAAGGAAGTATTATCCCTATGGCGCACGATACCGAGATTAGGGACCAGAGTAGTGAAGGCGTAATCCGCTATCTTAGGTTTTGCGGCGCTTACAGAGGACAAAAGCGTTGATTTGCCGGCATTGGGGAAGCCCACCAAACCTACATCGGCAAGTAGCTTCAATTCTAATATATTCCAATCTTCCCGACCCGGCTCTCCCGGCTGAGCGTATTTAGGCACTTGTTTGGAGGCCGTGGCAAAATGCCAGTTGCCTAAGCCGCCTCGCCCGCCGGGTGTCAATATCTGTTTTTGTCGGTCATGGGTAATTTCAAACAAAATTTCTCCTGTTTCGGCACTCTTTGCTACCGTTCCGAGTGGAACTTCTAAGATAATATCTTTCCCACTACGCCCGGTACGATTGTTCTTTGAGCCATTGACACCATCTTCGGCGATGACGTGTTTTCGGTATTTCAGGTTGATAAGCGTCCACACATTTCTGTTGCCTCGTAATATGATGTGACCGCCACGTCCACCATCGCCGCCATCGGGTCCACCCTTGGCATTCATTTTATCTCTGAAATAATGGTGTGAGCCCGCCCCACCCTTGCCGGATCGGCAACATATCTTGACGTAATCAATAAAATTCTGGTCTGCCATAGCGCTGCAAAGATGCAAAAAATTCCTTGGTTGAGCTATATTCTATAGGGAAGGTTTGGTTTAATTCTGATTTGCCGCTACCACAATAGCATCATACTATTTACCAAAATGGTAGAAAGCATTTATGCCTAAAAAGTGTTGAACTATTTTCGCTTTTGTCCAAATTTTATTAAACTCATTTTGAAGACCAAAGTTGACAGAATATTCCGGGCTTACACTCATATTTTTTGTCAAGAAAAAAGCGTAAGATGCATTGACTCTCACGCCAGAGGTTGTCTTTTGATTCATATCCTTAACTTCATTGCTTATGTCACTTATCTGCGCATAATCTTGAGTTCTATAACGGATTCCACTGACATCTTGCTTTAGTAAAAAATTAAACTCGTATCCAATATTTATTTCTGCATTTTTTAAAAATCGGATATTGACAGGATACAAAACAAATTGGACGTTACTCTTCTCAATTTGAATATCGCTTGTAAATGCTTTGGGCATGGGCGACGACGTTACGATTAAATTTGATTTTAAATGCTCCACTCCTATTCCGACTTTTATCCAATATCTGCTTTTAAATAAAGTAGAAGTACCTGCTATCCCATATCTTGACGACCACTTACCTTTGGTAGAATATGACGGTGCTCCATCCAATGCTTTTAGCGAATAATCCGTATATGATGGATGCGTAATACCCGCATAGATACCGATAGATTGGCATTTTGACATTTTGGGTAAAACGATAAAAAAAGCAAAACAAAAAAGTAAAATGTATAAATTTTTCATAGGATTTTAACTGAATTGGATTAGAAACAAAGCAGAGCAAGAAATAGCCCTATTTCTCGTGCCATACCATCTTTTTACTTCATCTTTTCATCCCAAAATTACAATTTTTAATAAACTCTGAACGCAATATTTACTTGTAGGAAATAAGTTATCCATTTTTTTGCGCCTTTTTGTCATAATCACATGAGAATGAATGCCATATTTTCATAATCACCATTAAAACCATGTCATTTTTTCATCTTTTTTGGTTAAAAATATTTATGGTTCTAAATTTGAATACTCATTTTTAACAAAATAATTGAACGATGACAATGGACAATTTCACAATAAATGCGCAGGATGCTATCATCAAAGCGCAGCAATTAGCGACAGACCGCTCACAGCAAACTGTGGACACTTCTCATCTTTTACGGGGTATCATGGAGACGGACGAGAGTGTCATCTCCTTTTTACTCAACAAAATGGCTGTTAATCTTCAACAGGTTAAGGCAGAAAATGAAAAGCTCATAGACCTAATTCCCAAAGTGCAGGGAGCCGACAAACATTTTCTATCACCTGATGCCAATAGTGCCGTAGCCAAAGCTAAGGATGCCATGAAAGATTTTGGAGACGAATTTATTTCGCTCGAATTGCTTTTATACGGTATCCTTCAAGGTAGCGATCGTACAGCAAGGCTTCTGAAAGACAAAGGCCTTACCACAGCAGGCCTAAAAACAGCCATTCAGGAGTTAAGAAAAGGCAATAAAGTCAACTCCCAAAGTGGTGATAGTGGGTACAATTCCCTCAGTAAATACGCCATCAATCTGAATGAGCGCGCCGAATCCGGCAAGCTTGACCCCATCATAGGCAGGGATGAAGAGATCAGAAGAGTGATGCACATCCTTTCCCGTAGAAAGAAGAACAACCCTATCTTAGTAGGTGATGCCGGTGTCGGAAAAACCGCCATCGTAGAAGGAATCGCATGGCGTATCATCAAACAGGATGTACCTGAGAACCTAAAAACAAAGACCATCTTTAGCTTGGATCTTTCCGCCTTGGTCGCAGGCGCTAAGTTTAAAGGTGAATTTGAGGAAAGGCTCAAAGCCGTCATCAAAGAAGTGACTGACAGCAATGGCGAAATCATTCTCTTCATAGACGAAATACATACCCTCATAGGTGCAGGTGGCGGGAATGGCGCAATGGACGCCGCTAATATCCTCAAACCAGCACTTGCAAGAGGAGAGCTCCATGCTATCGGCGCTACAACTTTGGATGAATATCAAAAATATTTTGAAAAAGACGCCGCCTTAGTTCGACGTTTCCAAAATGTGATGGTCGATGAGCCCAGCGTCGAGGACACAATCTCCATATTAAGAGGTCTCCAGGAAAAATATGAAGTATTTCACAAAATAGAAATATTGGATGAAGCCCTTATCGCAGCCGCTGAAATGTCACACCGCTATATCGCCGATCGACAACTGCCCGACAAAGCCATCGACTTGATAGACGAAGCCGCAGCAAAATTAAGGCTCGAGCTCAACTCCATGCCCGATGATATCGACGAGCTCGATAGAAAAGTCAGACAACTTGAAATCGAAAGAGAAGCCATAAAAAGGGAAAAAGACGAAAAGAAACTCAATACCATTAATGAATCAATCGCCAATTCCCGCCAACAGCTGGATTCCTTGATGGCCAAATGGAAAAACGAAAAAGCAATCATCGACCGCATCAATATCCTTCGTGAAGAAATCGAAGACCTCGAACGTAAAGCGCAAAAAGCCGAACGAGAGAGCGACTTTGAAACGGTAGCTAAAATACGCTATGGCGAATTACAGAAAAAACAACAAGAACTAAAAGACTCTGAACATGAGCTCAATCAGCTTCCTGAAGGTTCTCGCTTTACTGCTCAACAGGTGACAGCCAACGACATAGCCGATGTCGTCTCCAAATGGACTGGCATACCAGTCTCTAAGTTGCAACAAAGTGAAAAAGACAAATTGCTCAATTTAGAGAAAGCAATCGGTAAGATGCTCGTAGGTCAGGACGAAGCCGTAGCCGCTGTAAGCGATGCCGTCAGAAGGAATAGAGCCGGTCTAAGCGATGGCAAACGTCCCGTAGGCTCCTTTATCTTTTTAGGCCCGACCGGTGTAGGTAAAACCGAACTCACCAAAGCTCTTGCTGATGTGTTATTTGACGACAAAGACGCCATCATCCGCATCGACATGAGTGAATACATGGAAAAACATACTGTGTCCAGACTCATCGGAGCGCCTCCCGGATATGTAGGCTATGAAGAAGGTGGCCAGCTGACCGAAGCAGTAAGGCATAGACCCTATTCTATCGTATTGTTGGATGAAATAGAGAAAGCCCATGCCGATGTATTTAATGTTCTGCTTCAAGTACTTGACGATGGACACCTGACAGATGGAAAAGGAAGGCAGGTGAACTTTAAGAATACAATCATCATCATGACTTCCAACCTCGGCTCTAACATAATCCTTGAAAACTTTGAGGATCTGGGAGCCATCGATGCCAATAAGCGCGGAGAAGTATTAGAAACAACCAAACTCGAAGTGTTTGAACTTTTAAAACAAACCATGAGACCCGAATTTCTCAATAGAGTCGATGAAACCATCATGTTTCTTCCACTGAGTAAGGACGAGATTGAAAGAATACTGTTTATACAAATGTCTTCTATCAACAAGCTTCTCAAAACACAGGAATTGAGTATTCAGTTAGAACCAAGTGCAGTCAACCTATTGGTGGGATTGGGATACGATCCACAATTTGGCGCTCGACCTCTCAAGAGAGTACTGCAAAGAGAACTAATCAATGAATTATCCAAATCAATTCTTAGTGGAGAGTTTGTAGCCGGAGATGTGATAGTAGCTGAAGGCAATAACACCGGGCTTACCTTTCACAAAAAAACCGCTGAAAAAGCCATTCTTTCAGAAAAGACAGAGGCTCAACCGTAGCCTTCTACAGAATATTTGAGGTTGTAATCGTATTTGATACTTCAATTCACGATTTTATCCGATAAAATTACATTAAGCAGTAATGCGGAACAGGTAGCATTTGAGATAATTTATTGACTCTATTTGTCTATTTGTCAGCATTATTGCTTTTTTAGTAGAAATTATTGATACGTAGAGGAACTATCCTTACCATTCCAACATTTTGTAAATAAAATTATTTTAAAAAGCAATGGAAGAAAAAAACATTTCAGAGAAAACCTTCTGGAACAAATTATCCAAACATGCCAAAAAAGCCGGTGTAAAAGTGGTTTACTCTGCTCTTTTAATGTATTATGCATTTCGCCGCAAAGAAACACCGGCATGGGCCAAAGCGGCTATTCTGGGAGCGATAACATATTTTGTTTCACCCATTGACTTCATTCCGGATCTTACACCTGTACTTGGATTTACGGATGATTTAACGATTTTGGTTAGTGCATTAGTTTCTATCAGTTCAAACATAGATGATGATGTAAGGAAAAAATCCATCGGTAAACTAAAACAATGGTTTACTTCATCCGAAATACAGATTGCTGTAGATGAAATAGACCAAAAGTTACAAAAACGTCGGCAGGGCAACGATGTAGAAGCACAACAAAGCTGAAACAATTCCCATAAAGGTTATACCTGATTGGTATCTGATGAGTCTAAAAAGTTGACATTGCGCTGCATTCCGCTAAGGCCGGTACGCTTTATCGGTGATTGAAAAAAAATACGGTCAAATTCTTCCTGAGTCATCTCTTCCCAATCTGAGGCTGTCAAATTGTTTAGCTCGCTGACCGGATTAAAATCAGCTTCTTGCTGAGGGCTTGCAAACTTATTCCATGGGCACACCTGTTGGCAAATATCACAACCAAAAGCCCACCCTTCCATTTTGTGTTTAAAAACAGGATCAATGACTTCATCCTTCAGTTCAATGGTAAGATAAGAAATACATTTACTCGCAAAAATAGTATAGCCTTGGGGGTCAATTGCTCCGGTAGGGCAAGCATCAATACAGCGTGTACAAGTGCCACAATGATCTTTAATAGCCAATTCGGGCTCATCATCCATGTCAATATCAATCAACATTTCAGCCAAGAAGAAATATGAACCTCGCTTAGGATGTATCAGAAGTGCATTTTTACCAACCCATCCCAATCCTGCCCGTCGAGCCCATTCTTTCTCTAAAATCGGAGCAGAATCAGTAAAATAACGGATATTTGCCTCAGGAGCGATGTTTTCAATAATTTTTTTGGAAATACTTTTTAATTTTTTCTTGAGCACCTTGTGATAGTCTCGACCCAGTGCGTAGGTAGAAATTTTAGGGCTTTGAGATAAAGTAGGATTGTTTTGAAAGTAATTAAACACAAAGCTAATCACCGTTTTTGTGCCGGGATGCAGCAATGTCGGGTCTGTACGCATATCTACATTTCGCTCAAGATATGACATCTTACCCGGACGACCTTGCTGTATCCAATCCGGTAGAAAGTCTGCCTCTCTTTCCAGTTTTTCAGCTTTTGAAAAGCCGACAGCAGTAAAACCCTCGTCCAATGCCCACTGTGTTATATATTGTCGTATTTCAGACATAATGCAAAGGTAATGTTTTTAGTAAAATGCTATAAATTGGTTAAAGTTATTATCCACAACTTTCGTCTCTTTGTCTATCATCAGGCATCTTTCAACATCCCCGACTTATTTACTAAAGAACGATAAGGCTATGCCTATTGGTGTTTTTGCCAAATTCTATATTGTTGTTTTTAACACAAATTCATATTTTTAAAATATTGTCTTTAAAATGAAGTCGGGTTGAAGAAAGACATCATTTCTCCTTGAAATCAGTTGAACACATCAGAATAATGTTTACTTTTATATGAAAAATATACGTAAGATTGCGGACATACAATTGTTATGAAATATGCAAAGAACAATCAAAATGAAATTAATTTTATCTGAAAAATATGAGCGACATAACACAAAACATCAAGTCTTATAAACTTATATATCCGCAGATATATTCCTACACACTCCCTAATCGCACTCAAAACAACGGCTCACAAAAAATTGGATATACCGAACGGAAAGATGTAGATGACAGGATATTGGAACAAGTAAGAACAGCTGCTTTTTCTGAAGATTATACAAAACTATGGAGTGCTCCGGCATTTTTTAAAGGAAATAAAGAAAGTTTTATCGATACTGAGTTCCATTCATTTCTTGAAAAAAATGGCATTGAAAGAAGAACGAACTTAGGAACTGAATGGTTCTATTTTAATGGCGAACCTTTCAAATCAAAAGAATTATTCGATTTATTCCGTAATGAGGGATTTTCAGCACTTCAAAATAAGGACGAAAAAGTACCTTACACCTTGCGTTTTGAGCAGGAAGAAGCGGTTACAAAAGCCTTAAAATACTTTGAAAAAACCGAAAAAGGCGAATTTCTTTGGAATGCCAAACCTCGCTTTGGAAAAACGCTTGCCAGTTATGATTTGGCAAAAAGATTGAATGCCCTAAAAGTGCTGATTGTCACCAACCGACCGGCGATTGCCAATTCGTGGTTGGATGATTTCGAAACGTTCATCGATGGCTATGCATTTATTTCGGAAACTTCTTCTTTAAACAATAGAGCAACGATTACTCGTGAGCAACACATTGCCAACAAGCCCATTTTACCGCAAATCACTTTTCTTTCTTTACAAGACCTCAAAGGTTCTAAATATTTTGGTGGTAATTTCGATAAATTGCGATGGATTGCTGAATTAGAATGGGATTTACTCATCATTGATGAAGCTCACGAAGGCATTGATACTACCAGAACCGATGCGGCTTTTGATGCGATTAAACGCAAAAACACGCTTCACTTATCAGGAACGCCTTTTAAAGCTTTGGCAAACGAAAAATTCCCCAAAGAAGCCATTTACAATTGGACCTACTTAGATGAACAAAAAATCAAACACGTTGAGCTGGAAGAAGGCGAAACAGGACAACATACCGACTTGCCGGACTTAAAACTCTTTACTTATCGCATCTCGCAAATGACAACACAAGAAGTCAATGAAGGCATCGAGATTGATGATGAAACCCGTTATTATGCCTTTGATTTGAACGAGTTTTTCAGAACGCAAAACAAAAAATTCGTTCGGGAAAATGATGTGAAAGAGTTTTTGAAAAATCTAAGTACCAACAAAAAATATCCTTTTTCTACACCTGAACTCCGAGCGGAATTAAAACATACGTTTTGGTATGTGGGCAACCGAGTAGAATCGGTTAAAGTATTAGAACAATTGCTGAAAGAAGATCCTGTTTTTAAAGATTACGCAGTAATTGTGGCAGCAGGCGATGGAAGAACATTTGAAGAAGAAGAAAACGATTTCAAAGGCAATGAATCTTCATTTCAGAAAGTGAAAAAAGCCATTGCCGAAAACGATAAAACCATTACGCTTTCCTGCGGACAATTGACCACCGGCGTTACCGTAAAAGAATGGACAGCCGTCTTGATGCTCACCGATATTAAAACGCCTGCGGTCTATATGCAGGCTGCTTTTCGGGCGCAAAATCCGTATAAAGAATATCGAAATGGAGAATTGTATGTCAAAAACTCTGCATATTTGTTTGACTTCGCTCCTACACGTGTTCTCGAAATTTACGACCACTTTGCAAACGGCTTAAATCCGAAAGCGGTACAAGGAGAAATTACCGAAAATGAAAGAGAAACCAACATCAAAGAATTGCTGAATTTCTTTCCGGTAATCTCAGAAGATGTCCATGGTGAAATGATTGAGTTGGATGCAAAACAAGTGCTTACTTTCCCGAATGCGTTGGCAGCGGCTGAAATTGTGAATGCCCGGTTTATGACCAATCTTTTGTTTAACGATACCTTGAAAGGCGTTTTCAATTTTCCGAAGGAAGTGGAAGAGATTTTGGATAAATTGCCCGAAGAAAATAAGAATATAATACGATCATCATCGGTAGAATATTTAACCTTTATTGCCGCCACAGGAGATGGAGGAGTGAATGCTATTTATCAAGACGAAAATATTTGGCTTTCAAAAAAAATGATGGGAGAGTTATATCAAGTAGAAACACATACCATAAATTACCATCTAAAAAAAATATTTGAGGATAGCGAAATAGAAGAAAATTCAGTTGTTCGAAATTTTCGAATAACTGCCGCCGATGGTAAAAGCTACAATACAATGCATTATAAAAAAATAAGATTTAAATGAAGTGTAAATTACTTTTTAGAAAGCAAGATACAACCGATGGAGTAACACATAAAAACACTATTCTAAAATGGACATAAATAAATCGATAACTGTATTTGAAAATAAACAAATTCGCAGGCATTACGATGCAGACGCAGAAGTGTGGTATTTTTCTTTAGTAGATATTGTAGAAGCACTTACCGAAAGTGCTAATCCTACAGATTATCTCAAAAAGATAAGAAAAAGAGACCCTGAATTAAATCTCTACATAGGGACAAATTGTCCCCAGGTAACTATGCTAACCAATGGTAAAAACCGTAAAACATTGGCAGGCAATGCACAACACATTTTCCGCCTCATACAATCCATTCCTTCACCCAAAGCTGAACCTTTTAAACAATGGTTAGCCAAAGTAGGTTATGAACGCTTACAAGAAATTCAAGACCCCAGCTTGAGTATGGACAGAGCCAGAGAAAATTGGCAAAAAATGGGTCGCTCCGAAAAGTGGATTCAACAACGCATGACCGGACAAGAAACCCGCAACAAATTGACCGATTATTGGAAAGATAGCGGAGTAACCAAACAAGATGAATTTGCTTTTTTAACCAATATCATTCATCAAGAATGGACAGGTATTTCTGTAAAACAACACAAAGAAATAAAGGGCTTAAAAAGTCAAAACCTACGCGACCACATGAGCGAAGCAGAACTGCTTTTTACAGCATTAGCCGAACTATCTACCCGACAAATAGCAGAGGTTGAACAAGCAAAAGGCGTTTCAGAAAATGCAAAAGCAAGCAAAAAAGGAGGTGCCATTGCCAAAAACGCCCGAAAAGAATTAGAATCCAAAACCGGTAAAAATGTAATTACGGGAGAAAACTTTTTGAAACCTAAAAAAGGAAAAAAGTGAGTTTTAATAGTGAATTCATTAAATGCAATAAAAATTTGAACAAAAATGGAAAGCAATAATTCTGAATTTATCCTATTCAAAACCGAAGATGAAAAAATATCGGTAGATGTTCGTTTGGAAAATGAAACGGTTTGGCTTACTCAAGACCAAATAGCAATGCTTTTTGATAAAAGTAGAAGTACCATTACCGAACATATTTTAAATGTTTTTAACGAAGGTGAATTAGAAGAAAATGCAACCTGTCGGAAATTCCGACAGGTTCGAATGGAAGGAAACCGTACGGTAGAACGAGAGGTGGTACATTACAATCTCGATGTAATTATTTCGGTAGGTTATCGTGTAAAATCATTAAGGGGAACACAATTTCGTATTTGGGCGACCAAACGCCTGAATGAATACATCCGAAAAGGTTTTACAATGGACGACGAACGCTTAAAAAATTTGGGCGGTGGCGGTTATTGGAAAGAACTGTTGCAGCGCATTCGGGATATTCGTTCTTCCGAAAAAGTGTTTTATCGTCAGGTATTGGATATTTACGCTACAAGCATTGATTACGACCCTAAAACAGATGTTTCCATTGATTTTTTCAAAAAAGTGCAAAACAAAATTCATTTTGCCGTTCACGGACAAACGGCGGCAGAAGTTATTTTCACCCGTGTTGATGCCGAAAAAGAATTTTTGGGTTTAACTACCTTTCTTGGAAATCGTCCGTATTTGAAAGACGTAACGGTTGCTAAGAATTATTTAGATGAAAAAGAACTTAGGGCGTTAGGACAAATTGTATCAGGTTATTTGGATTTTGCTGAACGACAAGCTGAGCGAGAGCAAGCAATGACAATGAAAAACTGGGCAGAGCATTTGGACAGAATTTTGACAATGAGCGGAGAACAATTATTACAAGGAGCCGGAACAATAAGCCACGAAAAAGCAGTCGAAAAAGCAACAACTGAATATAAAAAATATCAGCAGAAAACATTAAGCGAGGTAGAAAAAAGCTATTTAGAAAATTTGAAAGCGATAGAAAAGAAAAATAAGATATGACTTACAAAATCTCGCACAGCTGTGCGAGATTTTGTAATTTTACTTTATCTCACAAGTGTGCGAGAAAATTATACAGATTAATAATGAGCAACTTAAAACAAAATAACGATTTCTTCAATGAAATAATTCAAACCATTAATTTGGCAAGATAAAATCAAATATAAAATTATTCTATCGGAAAATGATGAACTAAAGACCGTTAATGTTAAATTAATAAGATTACAAAATGAATGAAAATAACCCCACAGCTTACCAGCCTTTTTTGAAAGAAATACTTTCGAAGATACAGCTTGCACGCTATGAAATGCTCAAAACCGTAAACAAGCAAACGGTAACATTGTATTGGGAAATTGGTAAATCGGTAAGTGAAAAAGTAGAGCAAGAAAAATGGGGCAAATCAGTTGTGGAGCAACTTTCTAAAGACCTACAAACCGAACATCCTGGGATTAGAGGGTTTTCGGCTCGTAATATTTGGCGAATGAAAACTTTTTATGATACTTATAAAAACAACGAATTTCTGCCACCAGTGGTGGCAGAAATAGGATGGGTTCAAAATTGTTTAATAATTGAGAAGTGTAAAGATGATGTGCAAAGGGAATATTACCTGAGAAAAACCAAACAAATGGGCTGGTCTAAATCCGACTTGATAGATAAAATAAATAAAAATCATTTTGAAAATCAATCATTAGCACAGAATAATTTTGAGCTAACGGTTTCGCCAGAATTAAAAGCCCAGGTGGCTTGGGAGTTTGTTGATGATTATAACATTGAATTACTTAACCCCGATCTGCCCATTAGTGAAAAAGGATTGGAAAATGCCATTGTAACCAATATTGTGAATTTTTTATCAGAAATGGGAGGAAGTTTCGCTTTTGTAGGGCGACAATTTAAAATTGATTTTCACGAAAAAGAATATTTTATTGATTTACTTTTTTTTAATCTGAAACTTAATTGCTATGTGGTTTTTGAACTCAAAGCCAGAGAATTTGCACCACAAGATGTAGGTCAGATTAAATGGTATATGGAATTGGTTAATAATAATATAAAAGAGCAAAGTCATAACTCTACAATTGGAATTATTTTATGCAAAAATAAAGACCGAATCATGGTCGAATATATGTTAAGCAATAACCAAGATCCTTTTGGAGTGGCAACTTTTAATAAATACGAAGAACTTCCAGAAAATTATGCTAAATATCTACCTAACGAAAAAGAAATTATAAAACGATTAGGAGATTTTAAAGAAGAAAACTTCTGATGAACAAAGGTACTAATACATTATCCATCGACATCCGTGAAGATTATCTTTTAAAAAAAGGACAATTACTTGACATCCTTTTGCAAGATAAAACCACGGGCAACACCATTTTGTGGGCGACGGATTCATACTGTTCCAACGGTGAAATATTTGCTCCCAATGCTTGTATTACGGCTGATTTGGTAACCGGAAAATATGGGAAATTAATACAACCGAGAGCTGTAAAAAGCAAAGAAGAACAATTGGCAAGAACACGAGAGAAAGCAGAGGTTTTTACACCGCTTTCCATTGTAAAGCAGATGAACGATGCTTGCGACCCTATGGGTATTACTAAAAACAACTGGCAAGAATATGTGGCATTGCTCAAATTGGAAATCACTTGTGGCGAAGCTCCTTTTATTGTTTCTCGTTACGATCCTATTTCAGATAAACAAGCTTTGCTTCCGCTTTCAAAACGAGTGGGTTTTTTAGACAAAAAATTAAGAACAGTATCCAAATATAACGACAACAAAGAAGATTGGTTTCGGTGGGCAAAAATGGCTTTTCAAAGTTCGTATGGCTACGAGTGGCAAGGCGATAGTTTGCTGATTGCACGAGAAAATCTGCTTTACACTTTTATTGATTATTACACCGATAAACTTAAAAAAACGCCAAGTCTTGCTTTACAAAAAGAAATAGCCGAAATCATTGCGTGGAACACCTTTCAGATGGACGGCTTAAAATATGTCATCCCGATGAGTTGCAAAACGGAAACCATAGTTGTTAAGGGCGAAGCAACTTTGTTTGGCAACGAAGAAGACCAAATAATAGAAAGAGCTTGTGAAGGATGCGAAAAGAACCTTTCTAAAACGCACAATGGCATTTATGCCAAAACAATGGATTGGGTAAAAGGAGAAGTGATAAGATTTGTAGATATTGTGGGTTGATAAATTGCAATACCTTCAGAGCAATGGTATTTATGCTTGAAGATTTAAAAAACAAAAGAGGCAGCAGCCTAGCCGATGCGACATTTATACCGCCTCACCACGATAGTGTGCCCAACCTGATGGCCGACCTGGAGCGCCTTTTGCTCCATGTGGACCGGCCTGTACCACATTTGATAAGAATTGGCATTGCCCATTACCAGTTTGAAACCATTCACCCTTTTTTAGATGGAAATGGGCGTATTGGTCGCCTACTCATTACACTGTATCTGGTAAGTAATAAGTTGTTGCACAAGCCCACATTATACTTATCCGATTTTTTTGAGAAAAACAAAATGCTGTATTACGATAATCTAACAAGAGCACGTACACACAATGACCTTACACAATGGCTTAAGTTTTTTTTGGAAGGCGTAAGAATCACCGCACAAAGCTCCATTGAAACATTTAAGGCCATCATCACATTAAGAGATGAAGCCGAACATAAAATAATGTCGTTGGGTAAAAAACAATTGTCTGCAAAATCCCTGCTACAGCATTTATATTCCCGTCCCATCGTTGATATTGGCGATGTAGCACAAGTGCTGGAAGTGAATTTCTCTACTGCTGCAAGGTTAGTGGATGATTTCACCAGACTCAAAATTTTGACAGAAATAACCGGCTATAAAAGAAATAGGTTATTTACTTTTGAAGATTACTTAAAATTATTTAGATAATGAATAAAATAGGCAAACCTGAAAGAGAAACCCCAAACCGTGTGGTGGCTTTGTTTCAAAAAAAGTTGGGCTACCACTATCTCGGAAATTGGGAAGAGCGGGAAATCATTAGTAATAAGAAGAAGAAATTTTGGACACATAGCCATTAAAATGCTACGACCAAACCCTTAAACACAACGCACAAGCCGACACTACAATGACTTAGAAATTAAATATTAACAATGGTTTGCAAGGACGGTGGACAAGAACCACTGGCTATAACAACCGCAAAAACTAAAATATGGGACTGACAGATATTAAAAAAGACCTTAAAAAACTTGACAAGGATAAACTTATTGACCTTGTTGCTGACTTGTACAAAAAGAACAAATCAGTAAAAGAGTTTCTTGACTTTTATGTAAATCCTAACGAGGCAGAACTTTTGAAAAGTATCGTATCAAAGTGTTTGAAGCATTTTATCCTAAACGTGGTTACAACCACAAACTTAAAGACGGAAAACAAGCAATTAGCGACTTTAAAAAACATGGTGCCTCGCCAGACTTACTTGCTGACCTTATGCTTTTCTATGTAGAGACAGGTGTAAAATTAACCAATGAATTTGGAGACATCGACGAAGGTTTCTATTCAAGTTTGGAGACAACGTATATGGCTGCATTGAAACTTATGAAAAAAGAAAACCTACTTGCCAAGTTTGCGGATCGAGCAGGAAAAGTTGTAAACGACACAATTGACATTGGTTGGGGTTTTTACGATACTTTGTGTGACATTCATTCCGATTTTTACACCAACTAATCTGACGAAAAAAAATGAATGAAAACGATAAAGAACTTCTTTAATATTAAAACTAACAAAAGACAATGAGTTATACAGTAGATTTTAAAATCGTTAGCCAAATAGGTTTTGAAACATCACCTGTAGCCGCAGCCCTTGCTGGTTTGAGGGCCAATGAAGCCCGTTATTTTTACAACAAATATAAAACTGAATTTGTAACTATACCCGCATCTGAAAGTAAAGAAACTATAAAGTGGGTTAACCAGATTTTAAAAGAAGAACGCAATATTGTAATCGACTCAAAACCTTTGGAAACCGCAACCTTATTGGTTGATGGCATTAAATGGGTATTTATTTTTTATGAAAACGGTTTAGGTATCAATGTACTTTATACTTTAGATAACCCAAAGAAGAGAGCCGTAGGTTTCAAACTTTCCGAAGGCATGGAAGTTCCTGAAGAGTTGAATAGATTCAAATTTGCTCGTCAAAAATCAAAATTGGCGGGAATCATAAGAGGTTCATTTTTTGTAATCAAAAAAGAATATTAACTGAATCAGGATGGCAGAAGCAAAAATCAAATCTTTCAAATCCGCAAAAGATTGGCGCAATTGGTTAGACAAAAATCAAGATATTCAGGAAGGCATTTGGTTACAAGTATTCAAAGTTGACTCAGGCATTGAATCCATAAAAATTACGGAGGCTTTAGATGAAGCTCTTTGCTTTGGTTGGATTGACGGGCAAAGAAAAAGTTATGATGTGCATTCATATTTGCAGAAATATACACAAAGACGAGCGCAAAGCATTTGGTCAAAACGAAATATTGGTTTAGTGGAAAATCTTATTGCAGCAGGTAAGATGATGCCAAGAGGATATGCAGAAATTGAAAAAGCAAAAGTCGATGGACGATGGGCAAGGGCATACGATTCGCATACAACGATGCAAGATGATGAAGATTTATTGCAAGCTTTGGCAAAAGATAAAAAAGCAGAAATGTATTATCATTCACTTAATAAGAGTAATAAATTTGCTATTAATTTTCGTCTTCAAACAGCAAAAAAACCTGAAACAAAAACCAAACGACTATTAGAAATTATAGCTATGCTGAAGGATGAAAGGAAATTTCATTAAAAATCAAATTAGGACTTAAATACTACTTCGTTTCCCGGTGAACGAATCGCTTCATTAATTTGGTTGCATAATCCCTTCCAAAGTGTACCATGCAATCCCATGAAAGTGGACCAATTACAAATGACCTACGAGTATCAGGTAAGGGAGTAAACAGTCCGAAATTACTTTACATCATTAAAAAATGCAATTCTAAAAAAAAAATAAAAATTGTTCTCCAGTTTAAATCTTTATCGTAATATTGCAATATTATATAATTAGAAATGGGTGCGACAAAAACAGATCACTTTACAGGTCAACAAAACCAAATTGCCACAATAGCAAAAGCATTGGGACATCCAGCGAGAGTGGCTATCATTGAGTATTTGTTGAAAGTTAACGCATGTATATGTGGAGACATCGTTAACGAATTGCCACTTGCTCAACCAACCGTTTCTCAGCATTTAAAAGAGCTTAAAAATGCCGGACTAATTAAAGGAAATATTGAAGGCAATGCAATATGCTATTGTATTGATGAAAAAACTTTTGAAATCCTTAAAAATTATTTTTCAAAAATTATAACTACAACTACAAAACAAAACTGCTGTTAATCAATCATTAAAAAATAAAAACAATGAACACAGAACAAGAAATCAAAGAAATGGTAAGGCAAAAGTATAGCGAAATTGCCTTGCAAAACAAAGAAACCAATGCATCCTCTTGTTGTGGTGCCGGTGGCTGCAGTACCGAAGTGTACAATATAATGAGCGAAGAATACAACGATCTTGATGGCTACAATCCGGATGCCGATTTGGGCTTGGGTTGCGGTTTGCCAACTCAATTTGCCAAAATTAAAAAAGGAGATACTGTTATTGATTTGGGTAGTGGAGCAGGTAATGACTGCTTTATCTCAAGAGCAGAAACCGGCGAAACTGGTAAAGTAATCGGCATTGACTTTACTGAAGCAATGATAGACAAAGCCCGAAACAATGCTGAAAAATTGGATTTTAACAATGTTGAGTTTAGACAAGGCGATATTGAAAAAATGCCCGTAACCGCTAATATCGCTGATGTTATAGTGAGTAATTGTGTTTTAAACCTTGTGCCAAATAAGCAAGCCGTTTTTACCGAAATTTATAGAGTTTTAAAGCCAGGCGGGCATTTCAGCATTTCGGATATTGTTTTGACCGGAGAGTTGCCGGAAAAAATAAAGAATGCGGCAGAGATGTATGCAGGGTGCGTTGCCAGTGCTATAGACAAAGACGAATATTTGAATTATATTAGCAAAGTGGGATTTGCAAATATGCAAATTCAAAAAGATAAACCCATCATCGTACCTGACGATATTCTGAAAAACTATTTGAATGATGAAGAAATCGCTCAATACAAATCGAATGAAACGGTCATTAGGAGTATAACGGTTTATGCAGAAAAACCCACTACTTGTTGTTCGCCAAATTCAGGATGTTGCTAAAGCTGGAACTATGAATAAAATAAGTATTGACAAGTTTGGAACTATCGGGCTTTTCATAACTGCAATATTTTCGCCTTGTTGTTTTCCACTATTTGCTTTCGTTGCATCTGCATTGGGATTAGGAAGTTTTGAGCTTTTCGGAGGCTGGACAATGTGGATTTTTCAAGCAATGGTTTTTGTAAGCATTATTGGGTTAATCATCTCTTATCTAAAACATCGTTGTTTGTATCCACTTTTAGTGGCCATTCCAAGCGGGCTTTTGATATTTTATGGCTATTATTTTAATGATACAGACTACTGGATATATTTTCTTTATGCTGGAATGTTCGGTCTTTTAGTAGCTACTTTTTGGAATTACAAACGCAACAAAATGCATGGCTCTTGCCAAACTTGCACCACTTACAATGGGATAACAGTAGAACTCAACGCAACAATTACCTGCCCATATTGTGGGCACAAAAAATCCGAGATGATGCCCACAGATGCTTGTGTTTACTTTTATTACTGTGAAAAATGTAAAACACAAATCAAACCATTACAAGGAGACTGTTGTGTGTATTGTAGCTATGGAACCGTGAAATGCCCACCAATCCAAGCTGATAAAAATTGTTGCTAAGATGGAAGTTAAATTAAACCCGTATTCAACAGTAAAGGTTTTGACAAACCACATAGTGCTGATTATGAGGGTTAATCCCGATGTATGAATCGTTTCAATAGTCCCTTTAAACCATTTATTACGAGTCGTAAATCGATTCTGCATTTAGCTAATGCCGAATTTGGGTTTATAAATCAATTTGCTTTTATATATGAAAAAACAAAATGTAAGGGCAGGATTGTTCTCGTTCTTCGGGGGTATTGTTTGAATAGCGGTTTTGCAAAATGGCGGACAAAGTACTACGTATGAAATTTTGTACTACATTTGGCGTCAATTCGTAGCTTGAAAATTGGTACTAAAAAAGCTATATTATCAAGCCGCCAAACCTTAGAAAACTATTATACAGACGTTACACAGCAACAAATCAAGCTTTAAAAAATGATAAAACAGCTATACAGATTTTTGAGCCCAAAATTTCAAAATCTATTTCTTGAGTATAAAGTAGATTTCAAACCCCGATATGGACACGGAAAACCAGCCCATCATGATTTATTCAAGATTATTGATTCAAATCGTGATAAATACAGAGACCTGATAAGCAAGTCGCTAACTTATAAAGATAAAATATGGACTATTCAGGATTCAAGCAAGGAAACGGAACCAATCAAACCTACATGGAATAACGGGTTTTTACCAGGACTTGATATTATTGGAATTTACACGTTAATTTCAGAGTTCAAACCAAAAAAATACATAGAAATTGGTTCAGGAAACTCGACAAAAGTCGCATATAAAGCAAAAACGGATCAAAATTTAAATACTGAGATAGTTTCAATAGATCCTTCACCTCGAGCAGAGATTGACCATTTAGCGAACAAGGTTATTCGAAAGCCATTTGAAATTATTGACCTAAATATTTTGGACGAATTAAATGAAAATGACATTCTCTTTGTAGATAACTCTCATCGAATTTTGCCGAATTCTGACTCAATGGTATTTTTTTTGGAGGTTTTACCTCGATTGAGAAAAGGAGTGATTGTTCATATTCACGATATTTATTTGCCCTATGATTATCCGCAATTTATGTGCGACAGATTTTATTCTGAACAGTATGGATTAGCTATGTATTTGCTTGCTAATCCTGAAAAATACGATACGATCTTACCTAACTATTTCATTTTCGAGGATAAAGAACTTTCTGACTTGATTTCTCCGATTTGGGATCATGAAAATTTAAAAGGAGTTGAGAAACATGGAGGCTCATATTGGTTAAGAATAAACAAATGACAAAGAGCTAAGCTTACCAGAAACTGAGCTTTCATCACGTCCAAATGATAGTCAATAAAAAAGGTATTGGACAGCCCGGCTCATAGCTATCGGAACAACCGGCCATCGTAAAATGAAGATATCAACGGAATGAAAACGGAGTTCACCCTTTGGACTCAAAATATTCATAGAATTGAAAGATCTTCCGTCACTGACATCAATTTAATCCCAACTTCGGATTGTGCTATCAAGCATTCAGCGGGTCAGGAATGGAAAGGTATGCTGTCCGTTTCTACATGTATCGTCAAAGATTACACTTTAAACCCGAATTCATATTAAAGGTACAATAGTTTCTTTAATATGAATTTGGGTTAAAACACTAGACCGATGTTCCCTGAGACTATACCAAAAACAAGAGGATTACCTTCCTTATGGACTTAACTTCGCGAATACCGTGTATTGAAGAAGGTGCGAAGACCCAATTCAGCGAAAATAGACTTACTCCTCAACATATAACCACCATTGATGAAATATTCTGAGTTTTTATGCATATCTTTGATATAAAACAGTCCAACTTCTGCGCCTAAAAAGTAATCATAGTCAGCTTTAATTTCACCAATTCCATTTTCTATATCTGCTTTGCGCTTCCCCATATTATATACGGCTCCACCCTTTGCAAGAAAGGAATAAGCGTTTTGATGATTCTTGGCACATTGCTGCCCATTGGATCTCCACTTACCCAAACCCAATTCTATACGTCCGAATGGATTGGCAAAAAAGGTTTTATCTATCTTTTTAGCGTCAAAGTCAGCTGTGGCGTGGGCACCGACGGAAAGCTTCACCATCATCCAATGTGTTCCAATGGCATACCCAAAGTCAAGGCCTAAACCTTCGCGATTTAAAGCATTCTCAATATCTCGGGATGTTAGGTAAATCGCTGGTGCATCAAACATTGAACGGATTTGTGCTGTAGCACTAAGGCTCAAGAGAACTAAAATAAAAACGAATCCTTTTCTCATTATTTACTATTTATCATTTGACTATTTTTCGTCTATACCAACGATTTTTGCGCTGATTGACGGCATAAATATATACCTTTTTCTATTTGTACACCCAAAAATGCACAGCAAACATCAAAGGTTCTTAAACCTGAATTCAGCAGTAAAGGTTTTGATAAACCGTATAGTGCTGATTATGAGGGACGTCCCGATGTGCGAATCGTTTCATTGGCTTCTGCAAACCATTGATTACGAGTCGTAAATCGATTGAGCATCTGTCTAATGCGGAATTTGAGTTCAAAACACGTAACTTCAACTTACCTTCCGCACTTTATACTCTTTCTTATAAATCTGATTCTTAAAGCCATAGAAGCCTTATCCTACCTAGCATTTTTAGGGCGATATTGTTTTTTATATTTTTTCTTCATTGCGGCTTCGTAGTCAAACCGCACATTGGTCTTCTGATTATGTTCCGCCTTTTCATGAAAAGCTGTACCTACTAATTTTTGATTGTGATTACCTAAATAATCAGGCATATATATGGATGGAATCTCTTCTGACAACAAAGTTTCAGAAACTTTATAGCTGTCGGGCAATTCAGAGGAAGGCACACGTAATCCCATGAGTTCTTCCAGATTATTCATCATCTCGCCGTCATTTTCACTAACAAAGGAAATGGCAACTCCTTTCTTGCCAAATCGACCAGTTCTCCCTATTCTATGAATATAACTTTCTTCTATTTCAGGTAAATCAAAATTAATAACATGACTAACATCCTTTATATCCAGACCTCGAGCCAACAAATCAGTGGCAATCATTATACGGGAATATCCCAGCTCAAAGTCATCCAATGTTTCAAACCGTCGGTTCTGATTCTTGTTGGCATGCATATAAGACAAATTGTCAATACCGGATTCAATCAAGGTGTCATAAAGCAACTCAGCTCTTTTTTTATTCCCAACAAACACCAAAGCCCTCGTTATCTCTGGCGCTTTCAGGATTATTTCTAAAAGATTGACCTTACTATAAAAATTGGGCACTTCATACTTTACTTGATGGATTGTCTCCAATGGCTTACCCGCCGGTGCCACTTCAACCTGATCCATCATCTCAAAATACTCCTCCATCATCTCCTCTACCTCAGGGTTGATTGTCGCTGAAAACAATAGATTTTGACGCCTTTCGGGCATCTTGTCCAAAATCATTTTTAACTGAGCCCTAAAACCTTGATTGAGCATTTCATCAAATTCATCTATGACAAGGCGCTTTATATTCTTAAGTGCCAAGACACCGGTATTTACAAAGTCCGCTACTCTACCAGGCGTCCCCACAATGATATCGAGTCCTTCCATGATCTTTTCAGCCTGAGGCTTGGTGTTGACGCCACCAAAAATCCCAAATACCCGCACCGTCATATATGGTGTCAACCGCACAATCTCTTCTTCAACCTGCCTCACCAATTCACGCGTAGGAACCAATATCATAACACTCGGATTCCTGGCATTACTAAATTGATGCAGACTCAATATCGGCAACAAGTAAGCCAACGTCTTACCCGTACCCGTCTGCGCTATACCATTCACATTGCGCCCCGCTTTAACCACCGAAAACACTTGTTCTTGAATAGGTGAAGGCTGCTTCAATTCCATATCATCCAAAGCTCGAATCAACGCTTTGGGCATCTTCATATCCCGAAATTCCATCATTGCCTTTTAATCACAAAGATACGAATTATAGACAATCCCATCCATAGTCCCAAACTCAATTTACACGTTCGCCCAGAATTCTATTGGGTTTTAATCGTAATCCAAATTCTTTAACAGACTTTTCTTTTATATAATTCACCGCCTCGTCAATAGAATCCGTAATTAATAGTAGTTGCGGATCTGATATCGAAATAGTCTTCTCCCTCACCATAAGTTCAATATGTTCCTTAATATGATGGTAAAAATCAGATACCAAAATAACAACCGGAAACCTTTCAATTTTCCCGGTTTGTATCAAGGTCAATGCTTCAAAGAATTCATCCAAAGTACCAAATCCACCCGGACAAATAACAAAAGCATACGAGTACTTAATGAGTAGAGTCTTTCTAACAAAAAAGTACTTGATATTGACATACCGGTCAAGATAAGGATTAGCGGCTTGTTCGTGCGGAAGCTCAATATTGCAAGCCACTGAAGCACCACCTACATCTTTAGCGCCCCGATTGCCGGCCTCCATAATCCCTGGACCTCCACCCGTCATAATGGTAAATCCAACACAAGATAAATTAGCTGCCAACTGACGCGCCTGTTGATAATATTCATTGTCTTCCGAAAATCTCGCCGATCCAAAAATAGTAACGCATGGACCAACAAAGTGCAATGCCCTGAATCCTCGAATAAATTCTTTAAAAACATCCAATGCATATAAAAAATCTTTTATCCTCGATCGAGGACCACCTAAAAAATGCCTTTCATTGTGAATCATGAATCCTAAAAGTTTTAGTTGTAAACTTTGTTATAAATACGGAAACTCTGCCTCTTCCACTCCAATACCTACAACATATCGCTAAAAATTAAACCCGAATTCAGCAGTAAAGGTTTTGAAAAACCGTTTAGTGCTGATTATGAGGGTTAATCCCGATGTACGAATCGTTTCAATGGTTTCTGTAAACCATTGATTACGAGTCGTAAATCGATTCCGCATTGTCTTAAACGGAATGTGGGTTAAACCGAATATAAGAATAAATTAGTAAAAGAAAAACCTTTTTCAAAATAAACCTATCCGGGCTTGCCCCCGCTTTTAGGAGCTGGAGTGAGGCCGGGCTGCTTGAATGTAGTCCAAGTTTCATCACTGATATAGCTTTCCCTGCCGTTTCACAAAAATAATCAAAAGGGAAGGGCAGCGTGTGTTGCCCTTCCGCTACAAAGCAAGCTAACCAACCACTTCGGCATTTCTGCCAAGCATGTAGAAGTCGTCAATTTCGACTTCGGTGACATATTTTTTATTTCCATCTTTGTCTGTATAGTTGCGGTTGATGAGTTTGCCTTTGACCATAACCTCTTTGCCTTTGGTCAGATATTTCTCAGCCTTTTCGGCAGACCTACCCCATGCGATAAGGCTGTGCCAGGTGGCATTTTTGACAATTTCGCCATTGCTATTTTTGTAAATTTCATTGGTGACGAGGGTGAGTCTGGCCATTTTTCTACCCCCTTCAAATGTTTTGACTTCCGGTATGCGGCCAAGATTACCGATCAAACTGACTTGATTTCTAAATGCGTTCATAATACTATAAAATTTAAAGGTTAATAATATAAAGGTTAATAATTCAAACGTAAAGTCATGAGCCATCTCATAAGAATACTTTTCCCGATGCATCATTGACCTTACAAAGATGAGGCATGGTATCTTACTTATCCGGTAGATAAACGTTTGTAGTCGTTTGTAAACGTTTGTAAGCGTTTACAAACGGATAGTTGGAAGGTGTGAAGAAAGGGAGAGGAAATGGGGAAGGAATATTTGAGTCCAAGAGTCATTTATCATAACATGCTATTAATGTGGATATTATAATATAACCGGATTGAAAAAAGACATAATTTCTCCTTTAGATCATTTGGGTATATCAGAAAAATGCTTACATTTATATGAAAAATATACGCAATATTGCGGAAATACAATTGTTAGGCCTCATTGTAAAAAGACAGCCAACCGCACAAATGGCACATTTGGTTTTTGCCGACAGACAACCCACCGCTAAAAAACCAAAAGAGCCATTTTTTGCCAACGCACCAAGACTGTGAATAATTAAACGACAACAAAGTGACATCAAAACAAATATCTTTCTTAAATTTGACACAACTTGACAAATCAAATTTTGTACAATGAACTCACTTGGAGAAAAAATAAGAGCATTACGTGAATCTAAAGGAATACTCCTTAGACAGGTCGCTGCATATTTAGAAATCGACACCGCTCTAATTAGCAAAATAGAAAGAGGCGAAAGAAGATTAACAAGAGATCAAGTAATCAAACTTGCAAATTATTACAAGGTAACGGACGAAGAGTTACTTACTCTTTGGCTTAGTGACAAAGTACTGGACACAATCGACAGTGATCCATTCGCAATGCAAGGACTAAACAAAGCAAAAACCATTTTAAAGACTTTAATATGACAGACAAAATAGCAAAGCCATTTTTAAAATGGGCAGGAGGTAAAACGCAACTCATAACAGAGATTGAAAAATCATTGCCTTATGAAATCACAAATGAAAAGTTCACATACATTGAACCCTTTGTCGGAAGTGGTGCCGTTTTATTTTGGATGCTTAACAACTTCCCAAAACTGGAAAAAGCAGTCATAAACGACATTAACGAGGACTTAATAAATACTTACAAAACCATAGCTTCAAAACCCAAAGAATTGATTTCAATTCTACAACAATTGCAAAATGAATTTCATTCTTTGGAAAACAAACCCGAAGAAAAAAAAGAATACTACTACCAAAAAAGAGAATTGTACAATAAAAGAAAAGAAGAACAAAGCGGACAAGCCGCTTTGTTTATTTTTCTCAATCGCACTTGTTTTAATGGTCTTTACCGAGTAAATCGAAAAAACGAGTACAACGTGCCAATGGGGAGTTATAAAAAACCAACCATTTGTGATGATAAGAACATTTTAGCAGTATGCAATGCTTTGCAAAAAGTTGAAATTCTTTGTGGCGACTACGAAAACACATTAAATGAGACCTCTTCAAATTCATTCTTTTATTTCGACCCGCCATACAAACCTTTGAGCAATACATCAAGTTTCAATTCCTATGCAAAAGATGAATTCAATGATGAAGAACAAATTCGCTTACGAAATTTCTGCTCAAAGTTGGAAAAGTTGGGATACAAATGGATGTTAAGTAATTCTGATGTAAAAGGTAAAGACACAAACGATAACTTCTTTGACGAGATATATTCAGAGTTTTTAATTTCGAGAGTAAAAGCAAGAAGAAGTATCAATGCAAACCCCGAAAAAAGAGGAGAATTAAACGAACTATTAATAACAAACTATGCCTATGAACAAGCTTTGCAACCTGCTTAAATTGCAAAACGAAGACTTGCTATTTGATAAAATTACGCAAAGCTTTAAAGAGAAAATTACAAAATGGGATTACTTCGTTAATTGGGCAAAAGTATTCAGTAACATTGAACCGATTGAAAAGGAGTTGAATCTTTTAAACTTCCTTATTGGCAAGGAAGATATTGAAACGGAAGCATACAATTTAATAAAACAATACCCTCAAGTAGTTAAAGCCTTTCCAACACTTATTGCCGTTAGAGAGAAGTCAATTGATATTTTGATTGACACCAAAAATTTTATTTATAAAAACTACTCGTTTAGTAGAGGAAAGTTGACAGAACAAGAATGTAAAGAATTGGCAAATTTTGTAGTCAATTCCGGCATTGGAGAAATCTTGAAAGACAAGAAAGTCAAAAACCTAGTTGATTATGCAACAGGCGTTGAAGTTGGTTTAGACTGCAACGGAAGAAAAAATAGAGGTGGAACATTAATGGAAAGTTTGGTTGAAGAATTCGTTTCTGACACTTGCCAAAATTTGGGAATTCAATATTTGGCACAAGCTACTTCCAAGAAAATAAAAGAGCAATGGAATATTGATGTTAAAGTTGATAAATCTTCACGTCAATTGGATTTTGCAATCAACAACAACGGTAAACTGTTTTTCATTGAATGTAATTTTTACGGTGGTGGCGGTTCAAAATTAAAATCCACCGCAACCGAATACATAGAAATGAATCGCTATTGGAACAAACAGGGAATTGAATTCATTTGGATTACGGATGGTGCTGGTTGGAAGTCAACATTAAAACCATTAAGAGAATATTTTGACAAGGCAGATTACTTGTTGAATTTGGAGATGTTAAAGGATGAAGTTCTAAATAAAATATTGAGTTAATTATGGAAGTAGAAGCATTTAGCCAGAAAATATCTAACGTATTAAGCAAAGGGAAGTTTATTATACCTGACTATCAAAGAGAATATGATTGGGACGAAAGTGAAATAAATGAACTTTTAGAGGATCTTGAAGATGTAAAACCAGAAGAGAGTTACTTTATTGGACATATGGTTTTTGAGGGTAAGTTCACAGGAAATGTGTTTAAAGTAATTGATGGACAACAGAGAATTACAACGCTTACAATAATGCTAAGTGTAATTAGAGATCTGTTTTACACAAAACAGTTAAATAATCTAGGAGATGGGATAAATGATAAGTACATTTTTGCAAAGGATGTAGACAATAATCCTTATGTCATTCTTGAAAATAAAATGCCTTATCCTATACTACAATCTTATGTTCAAAGTGTTCCAGAAAAAAAGAACTTAACAGTTCAACCTATTAAAAGCGGGGAGAAAAAAATCATAAAAGCGTATGATCATTTTAACTCATTGTTTAAAAACAAATCAGAACTAGAACTAAAAGATTTAAGAGATAAGATATTGAATTTAGAAGTCATATTTGTTGCAGCAAGTGACAAAGTTGACGCACATTCAATTTTTATGACTCTTAACGCAACAGGTAAAGATCTTACTCCAATTGATTTAATAAAAAACCAAATTTTTAGTTTATTTCCAAAACAACCGCATATCGATGAACCAAATGATTCTTGGAAAAAAATCATTGACAATATAGACGAAAAAGGTGTTAAGTTTTTTAATAACTACTGGTCTTCTCGATATAAAAAAATATCCGACTCAAGATTATTTAAAGAGTTCTATAAAAACATCATCAAAGCAAAGGTTCCTGTTAAAGATTTCTTGAGACAAATATTAGAGGACTCTATCATATATCGTAAAATTACTAATCCGAGCGAAGATGATTGGTCAGGACAAAATGAATATCAAATTTATCTTTCAATCAATGCAATTACTAATGTTTTTGGAGTTGAAGTTTCAAATTCAATGTTAATTTCATTAATTAGAGAGTATGAAAAGAAAAGTATTTCACAAACTTATTTAGTTAAAGCATTAAATTCTATTGAGAAATTTCACTTCACTAACAATGCGATTTGTTCAAACAGATCATCTGGATTGGATCAATTCTACTCCAAATCATCCCGTGAACTTTTAAATGGAGTGGATAAACACAGCAAGCATATTGTAATTGATTCTTTTATAAAAAGTTTAGAAGGAAAACTTCCTAAAAAGGAGCAATTCGAAGTAAACTTTGATACTAAACTACACTTCTCTTCTAAATCAACAAAGCAGCGAAAATTAGTTTTCTATGTTTTAAATAAAATTGAGTTCAAAAAGCAAAATGGAAATATGAAGTTACATAATATGAGCATTGAGCATATTTATCCTGAAATTCCAAAAGCAAACGTTTGGAAGCCTTTGGATGTAAAGCATATAATTAATATTGGTAACTTAGTATTGCTTGACGCAGGACTAAATTCAAAAATTGGCAATATTGATTATCAAAAAAAGAAAGAAATAATTCTTAAAGAATCTAATATAATTTCAACTAAAGAAGTTCTAAATAACAATAAGGATTGGTCTGAAAAAGAGATTGCTAAAAGAAGGAATTATTTAGTAGATTATTGTTTTGAAGATATTTGGAAATAAATGCTTAATCCATATTTCAAATCAACAGACAAAAACTTCTATCTTCTCAAAGGAGATACAATGGAACTTTTGCCACAATTTGACCATAAGTTTGATATGGTTTTTGCCGACCCACCTTATTTTTTATCTAACAATGGACTTTCAATTCAAAACGGACAAATAGTTAGCGTAAACAAAGGAAAATGGGACAAATCAGAAGGTTTTGAGTTTGTCAATGACTTCAATAGAAAATGGCTTTCATTAGTTCGTGATAAAATGAAAGATGATGCAACTATTTGGATTAGCGGTACAATGCACAATATATTTTCAGTTGGGCAAATTCTGACCGAATTAGGGTTTAAAATATTAAATGTTATTACTTGGGAGAAGACCAATCCTCCACCAAATTTTTCTTGTCGTTATTTCACTTATTCAACTGAACAAATCATTTGGGCAAGAAAATCTGAAAAAGTTCCTCATTACTTCAATTACGAATTAATGAAACAACTTAATGGAGACAAACAAATGAAAGACGTTTGGAAACTACCGGCAATTGCACCTTGGGAAAAATCGTGTGGCAAACACCCCACACAAAAACCACTTTCAGTTTTGACCAGACTTATTTTGGCTTCAACAAAGCCAAACGCTTGGATTTTAGATCCGTTTACAGGTAGTTCGACAACTGGTATAGCTGCTAATTTGACAAACAGACGGTTTTTAGGAATTGACCAAGAAGAAGAATTTTTGAAAATAAGTAAGAACAGGAAACTTGAAATTGAAAATCCGAAAACAGCAGCGACTTATAAACAAAAAATAGGTGGTTTTAATGACAAAAAGGAACTTGAGCTATTTTTAGTTGAGGAACCACAAGTGCAATATGGAAATGAATTAATACTATGAGTTTACCAAATATGATATCAAGAGGTAATCACCCTCTGGCAGTTTTTCCTGTAAACGGCAAATATGTTTTGGCAGTATATAAGGGAACATTATCTGAATTCGATCTCTTATTAAAGTACAGGCAAAAGGACGAAACAAGAAGTTCTGGTTGGTCTAATATTAGAACACCAAAGCATATTCATTGGGCTGTTGATGTACTTTTAAAAATGCATTCGAATGAGAATGAAACAAAGGAATTTCTTGATTTTTTAATTACAGCTTGGAACGAACAAATTACGCCACTTAGAACAGAAGAAGAAAGGACAAATTTATTAAATGTAGATACTTTATTAAACGAAGTAAATCAAGAGGCACTTAAATATGAGGCACTAGCAGACAAGGGTGAATACAGTATAAAATTCCTTATACTTATTGCACGACTTTTAATGATTCAAGAGAAAACAAATATGGAAACAGCTTTTATGTTTAAGAATCTTTTAGATGCATTAAGAGCAGGAAAAGATATTTTTAAGATAGTTTCAATAGCGACACACAGATAATGCCAACGCTTCGTAGTCATACACATTTGCAAGCCACACAAAGCCAAGCTCAAACCAAAGCTTGCAAAAGAGTATGCCTACCCAACAACACCACAGACACACCAACATACGACCGAAAAGAACAACGAAGGCATAACATTAAGACGAATAAACAAAAGCACATCTACCACCTTATAATTAAGGCAGACACATCCGTGCTTTTGAGTATTCGTTGTTCAGCGATACCGGTTTTCGTAGGGGGATTAATATAAAAAATTATGTTTTTCGGGTTTAGTCGGGATTACTTTTTTGGGTTAAAATCATAGATAATATCAATGCAGTGGCAAGCTTCAGCAAGAGTGCCAAAGCCATCATCAGGAATTTTAATTTGAATATGTGCAGCTTTCTCATCTTGAAATATGCATTGTGGGTGAGCCCCGGTTGCGTGTAAAATTGGTTTGTATCAAACTGCCATTATGCATCACCAGTGTCTGCCGGTATATCATC
>Ga0209572_1000176_pt1 | contig 134200 bp, 115 predicted proteins | sample EBPBio232012_DNA_FD_185867 | JGI IMG/M metagenome (GOLD analysis project Ga0209572, IMG submission 185867) | Wastewater treatment Type I Accumulibacter community from EBPR Bioreactor in Madison, WI, USA - Reactor 1_1/23/2012_ DNA (SPAdes)... | ecosystem: Engineered > Bioreactor > EBPR >...
ACGGTGTCGCGCCCGACCCCCTGTGCTCGGGCGACCGCCCGATTGCTTTCGCCCAGTCGCAGGCGTTGAATCATTTGTCGTATTTCGTACATTTCGAACTTCCTGTTAGCCATTGCGCCTGCCCCCGGCAAAATTGCCAGAGGTTACACAATCGGAAGTCCAAAACCGCCTCTACTTGCCTTCTACGTGGCCTTATTGTGCCGCGATTGCTCTGGCCTCATTGCGCCGCGAGTCCAGTGGCCTCATTACGCCGCCACCGAAATGGCCTTATAGCGGCGCGAACTAACAGGCGGTGCGCCAGCCAGGCAATCGTATTGCTTTTACCACTGCCTGCCGAGTGCTCAACCAGATAGTTATGTCCCACACCTTCGATGGCAGCGGCGGCCACCATCGGGCGCACCGCCTGCAACTGGTGATAGCGCGGGAAGATCAGGCTTTCCTTGCGAATCTTCTTGCCGTCGTCCGTCGTCTTCTCTTGCATATCGAGATGCAGAAAGCGGGCGAGCAGGTCGAGCAAGCTGTCGCGTTGCAGGACCTCTTCCCACACGTACGCCGTCTTGTAGTTGCGCCCCTCGCGGTCGGGCGGGTTGCCGGCTCCGCCGTCCAGGCCCCGGTTGAAGGGCAGAAAGTGAGTGGATGAACCGGCCAGACGCGTGGCCATGTGAGCCTCTTCGGTATCCACAGCGAAATGCACCAGCGTGCGTTTGGTGAACACAAAGATCGGTTCACGGGGGTCACGGTCGTTGCGGTACTGGTGGATGGCATTCGCCGCCGTCTGTCGGCTCAAGGGGTTCTTGAGCTCCAGCGTTACGACCGGAATGCCGTTGACCGACAACACCACATCGAGCGACTTTTGGGACTTGCGGCTGAAGTGCAGTTGTCGGGTGAGCCCCAGCCGATTGGCCTGATAGCGCGCCTCCAGCTCAGGGTTCAGGCCGTGCGCCGGACGAAAGAAGGCCATCCGCAAGGTCTTGCCGAAACACTTGAAACCGTGACGCAGCGTGGCCAGCGTGCCGTGGGTGTCCAGCCACTTGCACAGCGATTCCAGCACCCGCGTGCCGGTCTGCTCGCCATGCAACGCCGCCAGCTTCTCCCACACATTGGTTTGGGTGGCACGGATGAAGTCCAGCGCTTCATCGGGGAAGATCGCCCGCTCGCGGTCAAAGCCCGTGCCATCGAGCGACGTATAGCCCTCGCCGAGCAGGACCCACTCGATGGCGGTTTCAAAAGCGGCTTCGCTGGTGCGCTTCATGCTCGGTTCCGTGGTCGGTGGGGGTCCCGAGGGGTCAGAGCACCACCGCAGTCAGCGCGCCCTTGCCGGCACGACGGGCGCGTCTTCACCCCGCACCACCGGCTTGCCGTTCTCCCAGGTGACAGCGTACTGACCCAGACGCCGCTTCTTCTCCAGAACATTCGCAACGGACTTCCGGAGCGCGTCCAGTTGCTTCTGGCCCTCCGGGGACGGGGTCGTGATTTGCTTGGCGTTCATCGTTCGGCCCTCTCAAGCAATAGTTGATAGTAGTCAGCGCGCAGGATGGTACGCTGGTCTCCGCACTGCTCGAAGACCAGCTCCGGATTTTCACCATCGTTCATGAAGCAGATGCAGCGGTCGACGCGGCGGCTGAAGTCGTTCAGCAGGTGGCGCAGGCTGCGCGGGAAGCGCCGCTCGATATCCGCCTCCGGGATGGCGTGCCCACCGTGGGCCACCCGCTCGGCGACGCGCAGCTTTGACATCTCCGCGCTGGGCAGCGCCAGATAGATCAGGTCCACCCGCCAGCCGTCGCGGCGCAGCCGGTCGACCATTCGCAGATAGGCGCGTCCAGCCAGGGTGGTTTCGAACGCGAAGCTTTCACCGGCCACGATCCGGGTTTCCAGCTCCCGCAGGAAGATGCGGCTGGCGGCCAGCAACTCCCGCTCCGGGGCGAGCGGCGCAAGTCCTGCGGCGATCAGGTCGGCGTTGATGAAGTGCGCGCAGCCCGCCACCGTCGGCAGGTACTCCAGCGCAAAGGTGGTCTTGCCCGCGCCGTTGGGGCCGGCGATGATCCAGCAGGTGCGGGTCATCCGGTCATTTCCTCCAGCGGGATCTGGCCGGAGACGGCGGCGGTGATCAGCGCGGCGCGGCGTTCTTTCAGCAACTCCACGCTACCTCGGACAGCCTTCCGCTGAAGATCGATTCGTTTGGCGCCGTCCCTAATTTCAAGAACGATGCGCTCTTGCTCTTCGAGGGGAGGGACCGGTATGCGTATCGCGCTGAAAGTCTCTCGATTGATTTTTGGCATTGCCACCCGAGCCGATTCGAGTTCGGCCCACACCGAGAAATCCTCGGAGAGCAAGAAATACTGGAGATATTCCGGCATCAGCCTTTTAGAAGGACGGAGCGCATACATGTCCGCGCTGCACAAACAGTCGTCCTCGGCCAGCACCACCTTGCGCAACGCGGGACGAATTTTCGAGTAGAGAACATCGCCTTGCTTGCAGAAGTACTTGCCGCTCATGGCACCTTGATCCGCAGAGGTCTCCGTATGCGTAACTTCGCCGGTGCGTGACTCGATGTGATTGGGCGCCACGAGAATCATTTCCAAAAATCTGTCATCTTCAGGGTCTACCTGCCCTTCAGATATGAATACATCCCATGAGAACTTGGTCGTTGGCCAATGCGCCGGAATCTCGCCCAGCCATTCCTGGCCAGAGGGTTTGAGCGGGGAATTCGGATCAAGGCCGCGGGTGACGACGCGGCTGATGAGGGCTGCGCGCTTTTCTTCCAGCAGCGCCAGCATGCGTTCCTTCTCGGCGATCAGCCCGTCGATGCGGGCGGTTTCGCGGTCGAGGTAGGAGGCGATGAGGCGCTGAGCCCCCAGTTCCGGCAGGCTGACATTGATATCGCCGAGATCGGATGCATTGATTGCCGGATAGCTGACGCCGGTTGATCGGCTTTCGACCCCCCACAGAAAGCTGCTTGCACGCAGGGCGTACTTGCAGAATCGGTGATCGAGCTCGTTCGACGGCCTGACGACTGCAAATCCCGTCGAGACAATCAGATTGTCTGGCGGATTTTCGACTGACGCGATCGCTTGCAGGTAGGTCCGAACGGTAGAGACGATTACGTCACCATCGCGCACGATGCGGCGGGCTCGGCTGGGCGCATCGTCAAACCGATGGTTGACGATGTCGTGAAACCGCCCTTGAGAGTCAACATTGCCGATGTCGATGTAAGCCAACTCGAAGTCAGCATCAGTCGATTCTGAGAGTGTCTCGTCGTTGATCGTCGCGGCGTACTTCAGGCGCCGACTAGAGAACAGAGTTGCAAGCATCACTCCGTCACTTCCCCCAGCAACTCCAGAATCCGCGGCTCCACGCCGGCCAATTCCGCATCGATCTCGTGCCGATTGACCCGCGGCATTGCCGCAATGTTCGATCGCATCATGGTCGCTCCTCCACAACGCGATACGCCTGTTCCGGGTCGTTGGGCACCTCGGGCCGGGTCATGCGGATGCGACCGGCACGCAACAGCGGTCGCAGATAATTCTGCCGGACGGTTTCGACGTTGCGGGCCAGCAGCAATGCCAGTTCTTCGGCACGGCAGTCCCGGTGCTGACAGAGTGCGACGACCAGATCGCGCACTTCCTCGGGCGGACGGCGCTGGCCGATGGCACCCACCTGGGCGGCCAGTTCGCCAGACAACTCGTTGAGCAACGCACGCCGCGCAGGGTCGGCCAATGGGTCGGGGTTACTAGACAAGCCCAGGTGGTTACTAGATAAGGCGCCGGGGTTACTAGATAAGGCGCCCGGGTTACTAGATAAGCCGTCGGGGTTACTGGACAAGCTGTCATCGTCACCCAGCATCTTGCCGGTCGGCTGGTACCAGGTGGCCGAACCACGACCCTTCTGTTGGAGCAGACCGGCGTCGCGCAACTTTTTCAGCGACTGGCTGGCGGTCAGGGTGTCAACCTTGTTGGTGTCGCGCCAGGCGGCATTGTCGATGGCGCCGACTTCGCGGGCGACGACGAGCGCGCGGGCCTCGGCCTCGGACAGGTGAAGATTTTTGAAGCGCGCCAGCCACGCCAGATCGTCCGGGCCCAGAAAGTGATGAAAGAACAGGCGAACGACGAACTGATCCTGCCCGCGGTCGGATTCGAACAGCGGTGGCGCCAGCCCGGCCTTCTCGCACATCTCGCGCATGACGCGCACGCCGCTGCCCTTGGTTTCGGCAAAGCGGGTGTCGTAGAGCGCGGCGGCAAGCTTGGGATTGCGCGGCAGCGACCCAGGTTCGCCCAGGTGATCGGGCGATTTGAGCGAAAAGCCGGGGTTGCGGATTTCCAGACGATTGCTGTAGCGGATGATCTGCACCGGCGCGTGGCTGCGATAGCTGCGGTGCATCAGCGCATTGACGACGGCTTCGCGGATCACGCGTTGCGGCACGATGGGGCTGTCCGTGCGCTGCAGGTCGCCTTCGTCGAGGCCGAACGCCTTGGGCAGGTCGTCGAGGATGGCCGCCTGCACGCGGCGGATGAGCCGGAACAAAGGGTCGCGCAGTTCCAGACTGTCGAAGCGCCGCTCGGGGTCCGGCACCCACTCGCGGCCGGGAACGCGGATGTAGTCGACGCGCGTCATCGGGAACGTGCGGCGCAAGGCGACCGGCTTGCCGAACAGGACCAGCCCGGCAACGGTGGGCTGCCATTTCCCGTGCTCGTTGAGCCGCACGCAGCCGAGCGCCTGCAGCAGATCTTCATCACTCCAGCGCAGCTCTTCGGCATCGGGGTTGGTGTCGCGGCGCGACTGGCGGTAGTCGGCGAGGGCTTCGGGGGAGAAGTCGTCGAGCGTCCCATCCGGCACCAGACCGGCATCGAAACTCTCGTGCTGTCGCCCCTGGTAGAGAGCAATCAGGTCGTCATCGGTGCAATGCTGATCGGTGCTGCCGATGCGCCGAAATGCACCGCGCGGCAAGCCCTGCGCCTTGAGATAGAGCGGCTTGTCCTGTGGCGCCGCCTCGGGCACGAATACGGCGATCACCGTCTTGCCGTCGAGCACCTCGGCCTGGATGTCGAGCCGCAGCGGCCGGTTGAAGATGCCGGCAGCCTGGCTGGCAAGATCAGCGCTGATCTTGTCGGGGTGGTCGAGTCCCTGGATCTCATAGGCGGGGAACAGGGCCAGCTCTTCGCGCGTCACGCCGAGCAGCAGCCAGCCGCCTCCGAGCCCCGGCTCGTTGGCAAAAGCGCAGACGGTTTCGAGCAGCGATTTGCCGATCTCGTCGGCGCGCTTGGCCTCGATGCGCTCGTTTTCGTCCAGCAGGTTGAGACGTTCGAGCAGTTCCTGCGCGGTCACTGCGTTACCTCGCTGAGCAGGCCGAGGATGCGCTTTTCCACTTCGGCCAGTTCGGCATCGATCTCGCGCAACGGGCGCGGCGGCTGGTACTGGAAGAACACGCGGTTGAAGTTGATCTCGTAGCCCACCTTGCCGATACCGCCGTCCTGCTCATCCAATGTTTCGCGGTCGATCCAGGCGTCGGCCACGTAGGGGCGCACCTCGCGCAGCACGTAGCTGACGATGTCCTCTTTCAGCGGGACGCTCTCGGTATCCTTGAGCGCCGGGTCGGGTTCGTACTCGATGCAGACGCCCTCAGCCCCAGCCCCTCGCGCGCGGGGAGAGGGAAGTTTATGGAGGCCCAGCAGGGCGTAGAGCTCATCCTTCGTGATGTCGGCGGGCAGGGCCTGGCCGGGGAACAGAGCGGCGCGGTTCAGTGGCTCGACCTTGTGGTGCTTGGCGATGACGGGCGCGGCGTCGGGGTCCACCGTCGTGAAGCAGTCGCGGAAGATCTTCTTGTGCGCAGTGCCCTTGGCGCCCTTGGCCCAACCCTCGACGTCGTCGGGCAAGGTCCTGAACACCTGCTGAATGGTGTCCCAGGCCTGGTTCCAGTCCAGCAGCGGTTCGTTGCCGAGCTCGTCCTGCACGGCCTGCAGGGCATCGAACAGATCGGGGCAGGTGTTGAGGAAGCGCTCGCGCGCCTCGTCGGTGATCTCGAAGCGCAGGCGCAGCGGGCGCAGCACGGTGATGCGGCGATAGCCGAAGTCGGTGTTGTCGAATACGCGGCTGGTCTTGCTGTTCTCCATGGCGCCGTGTTCGCGGGTGACGGCGTCGAGCGCGGTCTGGTCGAGGTAGCGACGCTTGTCGCCCAGGCTGCGCTTCATCGGCGTGTAGCGCTCACGGGCGTCGATGAGCTGAATCTTGCACTTGCGGTGGGCGGCCTTGCGGTTGGTGACCACCCAGATGAAGGTGCCGATGCCCGTGTTGTAGAACATCTGTTCGGGCAGGGCGACGATGGCCTCGAGCTGGTCGCGCTCGATGATCCAGCGGCGGATCTCGCTCTCGCCGCTGCCGGCACCGCCGGTGAACAGGGGCGAGCCGTTGAAGACGATGGCAGTGCGCGAGCCCGGCTTGTCGCGGTCGCCGGATTTGTAGTCCTGGAACTTGCTCATCATGTAGAGCAGGAACAGCAATGCGCCGTCGTTGATGCGCGGCAGCTTGCCGCTGTAGCCGCGGAAGTTGGGCCAGCGGTCGATGACCTTCCTTTCCGCCTTCCAGTCCACGCCGAACGGCGGGTTGGCCAGCAGGTAGTCGAAGCGATGTTCCGGAAACGGGTCGTCGGTAAGGGTGTTGCCCAACATCACCTGGCCGTCCTTGTGACCTTTGATCAAGAGGTCGGAGGCAGCCACGGCATAGGAGCGCGGGTTGTAGTCCTGCCCGAAGACCTTGACCGTGGCCTGTTCGTTGTGGGCGCGAATCCAGTTCTGCGCCTCCGCCAGCATGCCGCCGGTGCCGCAGGCCGGGTCGCAGATGGTGACGATGACGCCGGCCTGCGTGAGCACGCTGGTGTCGGGCTCCAGCAGCAGGTTGACCATGAGCTGGATCACTTCGCGCGGAGTGAAGTGATCACCCGCCGTTTCGTTGGCCGCTTCGTTGAAGCGCCGGATCAGGTCTTCGAACACCAGACCCATGGTGATGTTGTCGACCTTGCGCGGGTGTAGGTCGATCTCGGCGAACTGGGCGACGACCTGATAGAGGCGATTGGATTCTTCGAGCTTCTCGATCTCCTTTTCGAACTCGAACCGCTCGAAGATCTTGCGGATGTTCTCGGAAAAACCGGCGATGTAGTCGGCCAAGTGGCGGCCGATGTTGTCCGGATCGCCTTTGAGCTCGGGGAAGTCGAGTTGGCTGTGGTTGTGAAAGCCCAGCGCGGTGCCGTCTTCATCCTTCGCCCGATAGTTGAGGATGGCGTCGATATTGGGGATGCCCTTGCTGCTCAATTCGGCATGGCGCTTGAGCACGGCCTCCTTGCTGGGCGCCAGAACAGCGTCGAAGCGGCGCAGCACCGTAAGCGGCAGCATCACGCGCTCGTATTGCGGTGGCCGGTAGGGGCCCCGCGCAGTAGATCGGCGACAGACCAGATGAAGTTGGCAAGTTGTTGGAAGTTGGAGGTGGCGCTCATGTCTTGATTCTGAGATGTGAGGAGTCAATTGCCATTGCAATTGCCCGATTTCTTGTGCCCGTAGTGATCACAACCATTTAACTTTCCGGTGTGCATGAGCACTGCCTGACAAAATCAAGCCAAGGGTAGCATTTCAAGGGCTGCTTTTGGGTGCGGGAGACGCAGCGCTTATTCTTTCTGAATGTCCCACCCGGCGCGCATAGCGGACAGTCCGCTTGTGGCGACCATGAGTCAGTTTTGGCCGAAGATCTGACGTTCTCAGTACAAGGAAATTCTGATCGAAGTGAAGCGCATCTGCGGGCGTGCCCGCTATTCGTGTGATTCCGGTTGGGGTTGGGCTTGGGCACGCAGCGCCCAACCTCCCGAGATCACTGGCTCCGCAAGACGATCTCCCGCAGCCGCTGCAGCTTCGGCCCCACAACCGGTACGGTGAGCATGGTACTGGCGACCGCCATCAGCAGCAGGGCGGTGAAGGCCTCGCTACTGATGACCTGCTTGTCGAGCAGGATGTTGGCGAAGATGATCATGATCAGCGCCTTGGTCTGCAGCAGCCAGCCGATGATGCTTGCCTCGCCCGGCGCCCAGTTGAGCAGGCGGCCAGCGAGGTGCGCGCCGAGCAGTTTGCCGCCGACCGACGCGCCGAGCAGGACGCCGGCGGCGACGAATACGGCCTCACCGCCGAGCGTCCAGTTGGTGCGCAGGCCGGTGCTCAGGAAAAAGACCGGCATGACGACCAGCAGCACATGGTGGCGCAGCAGGTCCATCCGCTCCTGATCGAACCACTCGGTGTCCATGATCGCTCCCGCCAGGAAGGCGCCGACCATGAAGTGCAGTCCCGACCAGTCGGCGCCGAAGGCGCAGACGGTCAGCCAGATCAGAGCCACATACCAGCGGTCGCGTTCCGCCAGTCGCCGCATCAGCGCCCGGAAGGCGTAGCCAAGCAGCGCGAAGGCGACGAGGAAGCCGAGTTGTCTGCCCACGCGGCCCCAGTCCATGAGGATCAGCGCCAGCACCCCCCAGATGGCGATATCGTCGAGACTGGCATAGCGCAGAATGCGCTGGCCGATGGGCTGGCGCAGGATGGCCAGCTTTTCCATCAGCAGGATCAGGATCGGCAGAGCCGTCACCGCGCACGCCATGCCGATGCCGAGGACGAACTGCCAGGCCATCGCCCGCGGCCCGATCCAGCCGTCGTGCAACAGCATCAGGCCGGCGGCCAGGCAGCCGAACGCGAGCGGCGTGCCGAGCGCCAGTCCGGCCGTGATGCTGCTCTCGCGACGATGCGCCCAGGCCTGCCTCAGGTCGAGTTCGACGCCGGCGATCATCACGAACAACATCACGGCCCACCAGGCGATGCCGTTCAGCGACTGCACCACCGCCGGGTTGAAGACGAAGGCGTAAGCGTCGGGGGAGAAGCGGCCCAGGACTCCGGGACCGAGCAGGATGCCGGTGACGATCTGGACGACGACCAGCGGCGCGTAGTAATCGGTCCGGCCGACCCGCCAGATCAGCCAGGGCAGCGTGAAAATGATCGCCATGGCGATCAGGAAGATTTCCGTCGTGTTCATACGTTCATGGACTCATCGCTTCATCGAGTCACCGATTCCTCAAGTCATCGAGTCATCGCGCCGGCGACGGGTTTACGGCCACCGCTCGCTCAACCGCCGAGTTTCCTGGCCAGCAGCCAAGGCAGGCGAAGCAGGAAACCGAGAAACAGCCGGGTATGCATCCACGTCAACAGGGTGTTGTCGCGCAGGTAGCGGAAATGCGAGACGCCGCCCTCGTCTGGCCGCAGGTAGCGGACCGGCGCGTCGCGGTTGAGCGGCGGCACGCCGGCCCAGCACAGGCGAACGACGGCTTCGGGGTCGAAATCGAAGCGGCGCATCCAGCGGTTGGCGAGCATGATCCGCTGCAGCGGGGCGATCGGGTAGACGCGAAAACCGTAGAGCGAGTCGCCTATCCCCATCCATAGCGTTTCGAGATTCGCCCAGCCGTTGGAGACCTTGCGCCCATTGACGCGTAGCGCCGGCGCGTCGGCGGCGAATACCGGCTTGCCAAGAACCATCGCTTCCGGACGATTCTGCGAGGCCGCCATGAAGGCGGGAATCAGGTCGGCCGGGTGTTGCCCGTCGGAATCCATCGTCAGCGCGTGCGTGAACCCGGCGACCCGCGCCTGGCTGATTCCCTCGAGCACCGCCGATCCCTTGCCGCGGTTTTCCGGCAGCACGATCACCTGCAGCCCGTCGTCGTCGTGCGCCAGCGCCTGCAGGCTCGCGACGCTGCCGTCGGTGCTGCCGTCGACGACCACCCACACGGGGGTCCACTGCGCACGCGCGGCGCGAACCGTGTCAACGACCTGCGGCCCCGGGTTGTAGCTCGGGATGATGACCAGATGGGTGGACGACGCAACCGGCATGGCAGGCGGTCAGCAGGCTTTCAGTGGGCGTTGCGGGCGTGCGGAAAAGCCGCACTGGCGACGGTGGTCGGCCATGGCGGCTGCAGTTCGGCGCGGAAATGGCTTTCGAGTTCGGCGGCGAAGGCGGCGACATCGCGCGGGGGGTTGAAGCGGCGGCCCAGGCGGATGCGGCAATGCAAGGGCAGCGTCGGTCGCCGGAACAGCGGCCAGTGCTTGCCGAGGTAGGGGGTGGAGAACTCGATCAACAGCGTCTGCACCGCCACCTGGCTGCGGCGGGCGATCAAACCGGCCGTCGGCAGGCAGCGATCGACCGGAAAGGCGGTAGTTCGTGTGCCCTCCGGAAAGATCAGCAGGCGGGCACCGCGGTCGAGTTCCTCGCCGGCGTCGAGAATCATCCTCAGCGGCGCATCGTTGCGGATGAAGCGCGCCAGACGCGCCGCAGCGCCGAAGAGGAGGTTGTCCATGAGTTCCGCCTTCATGACGCAGACGGTATCCGGCACGCGCGCAAGAACGAGCACGGCGTCGAGCAGCGAGGGGTGATTGGCGACGAGTACCAGCGGCCCGGCGTCGCGCAGTTGATCGAGTTCGTCGAGATCGAAGCGGCAGGCACACAGCGCGCTCAACACCCCGAGATAGCCCCGAAAGCCGGTGCGCGCGGCGAAGCGCCCGAGCGGCTGGCCTAGGCGCCGGGGGAGCAGCGGATGCAGGAGCATCGCAAACGGCAGCCAGATCAGGCAGCCAAGCGCCAGCGCCCCCAGCCCGAGCGCCATGGCGAGACGTTCATAGGCGACCCACAGCGGCTTTCCGCCACGCGAATCAGTCATCGACCCGCACGCGCGTCGACGATTCGCCGAGGATCCAGTTCACCGACAGTCCGGCGGCAAAATAGTCCTTCTGCCTGACCAGCGGGCTGTCCTCGAAAGTGGCGCCGCTGAGGTTGTCATAGCGGGCGAAGGCGCCGAGCCAGAATTTCGGGAAACGTTTGGAGATCGCCACCAGGTACTGCGTGCCGGCATAGCCGCCGTCGGCTTGGTAAGCCGGACGTGTCGCCGTCGCGTACTGCGGCGCCACCGAATAGTAATAGGCATTCTGCCGCTGGTTGCCGAACACCACGCCGGCGAGCAGGCCGAGGTTCCAGCCGGGCATCCCGGGGAGGTCGGTGATATCCATGTTGAGGCGGGGATGAAAGACCCAGCCGATATCCTGCGGCGAACTCTCGACGGTGAAGGCGGCACGCAGCGGCAGCAACAGCTTGAGGAAACGCGCCCGGTTTTCCGACCGCCAGAGCGTGATGTTCATCTGCGGGCCGATCTCGAAGGTCGCGTCCAGGTTCGGCATGCCCGAGCGGGCCCGGATGTCGTCGCTGCTGCCCGGCGGCGACAGCGCCAGACTGACGCTCAGGTCGATGCGGTCGGAATCGAAGAAGCTGCCGCGGATGCCATGCCGGTCGGCCTTGAAGAAGTCCCCGTGATAGGTAAAATAGGGAACCGGCAGCACGAAATTGTTGGTCTGATCCGACCCGCGGTAGTACGGGAAGCTGAACGCCGCCACGCCGGCGCCGAGTTCCCACAGCGGCTTTTCTTCCGCCGCCATGGCGACGGCCGAAAGACAGGCGACACCTGCCGCCATCAGGCGGCCAGTTCGCCGCCAGTTTGATGCAGCCATCAGCAACTCCCCAGAGCAGTCGAGGCGATCGCCTCGATTTCGACCAGAAGATCATGACGACAAATGTCGGCCTGCACGAAAAGCACCTCCGCGGCCTCGCCCAGCCGCTCCGCCAGCACGTCCCGAACCACCGGATAATCGGCGGCATGGCGCACATAAACCCGGTAGGCAAGCCCCGCCTGCGTGAAGGCAGCCGCAGGGCTCAGGCGCTTGGCCTCGACGATGAGCGCCTCGACATTGGCCAGCGCCTCGCGGCTTTGCCCGGCGACATCGCCGGGGTGGACGGTCCGGTGGCCGACGATGCTGGCCGTCCCGGAGATGAACAGGCTCGCCTGCCCCGGTAAGGTAAGCAGGACGGCGCGCGAAAACGTCGGACTGCGTGGCCCGTATTCCGCCGGATAGTAGTAGGCACTGACCTGCCGAGGGTTCTCGACCGGCCGAGCGGCGAGTCGACCGGCGATGAAGGCGACGCTCAGTCTCCCCTGGCGCAGACCGATGGTACAGGCTGCAGGTACGTTACCGGTCGCCGCGCGGTCGAAGGCCACGAAGGCATCGTAGCGGCCGATGTTGAACTGGCGATAACGCTCCAGCCCGTTCGTGTCGCGGTTGATGTCGGCAAGATAGTTCCAGACCCGCCAGAGGTGCGGCAGATCCTGCGCGGCCAGCAACTGGAAAATGCGCCGGTAGGCTTCTTCGGTCGCCGCCTGCAGGGATCTTGTTTCCCCGGCGGCCGAAAAAGCGTGCTCGTCGAGTTCGATGACACCGAACAGGATGTCCCGGCTGCGCCGGAAAGCGATTCCCTTGAACTCGCCGGCCTGGCACTCGCCATCGGCGGTCCACCGCTCCTGGACGGAGTCGCGGGTGTCGCCGAGCACCGGCGCCAGCACCGCCTGCACCGGCCAGGGCCACGGCGAGCGGCTTGCCGACGGGTTGCCGACGAGGGCGCCGCCGAGAACACACTTCTCGTCGAAAGCGTCGCCTGCCGCCGGCAGCGGCCGGCGGAGATCCGAACAGAACGCAAGGCTCACGGGGCCGAGCTCAGGGCAGGATCATCGACCCGGCGAATGTTGAAACGTCGTCGCCGCCAGCCCATGAAGGCACGCCGCGGCTGAATGGCATTGGCAATGTAGTAAAGCAGCTTGAACATGTGGATCGAGCGCCAGATCGGCGTCTTGCCGAAGATGTCGCCGGCGAGTACCGACAGCAACGCCTCCTTGACACGAAAGATGTTCTTCGGACCCATGAAGAAATCGCGCATGATCGGATTGGTCACCCGATAGATGAACCACGAGAACTGCTTGGGACCGTGCTGCATCAGTTGGTCGAAGCGCTTGAGCGCGGCCGTCGCCTCGGCCGGCGTCTTCAGGCAGGTGTCGATCGCCGCGGACCCGATCACCCCACTGTGCATGGCCAGCAGCACGCCGGACGAGAAGACCGGGTCGATGAAGGCGTAGGCATCGCCGAGCAGCAGATAGTTGGCGCCGTGCGTGCGCTCCGACACGTAGGAGAAATTGCCGGTCGCTTCAACCTGGTGTATCAGCTGCGCGCCGGCGAGTCGCCTGGCGAGTGCCGGACACGTGGCAATGCCGTCCATCAGGAAGCGTTCGATGCTCCGCTCGCCGCGCGTCTTCATGAAGTACGGCCAGGTGACCATGCCGACACTGGTCACGTCGTCCTTCATCGGGATGAACCAGAACCAGCCGTGTTCGAACCAGAAAATGGTGATGTTGCCTGCCGCCTGGCCATCGTTGCGCAGCGCGCCGGAGAAATGGCCATAGACCGCGGAACTGTTGTGGCGGGGATTGCGGTGCTTGATCTGGAAGCGATTGGCGAGGAAGGTATCGCGACCGGAGGCGTCGACGACGAAGCGCGCCGTCCATTCGACTTCGCGACCGTCGTCGTAGCGGGCACGAACGACGGCCTTGTCATCGCGCGGGAAGTCGACAGCCCTGGCCTTGCAGCCTTCATGGACTTCGACGCCCTTCTTTGCGGCATTGCGGATGAGGATGGTGTCGAATTCCGCCCGCTTCACCTGGTAGGCGTAGGGCATCGACTTGTCCCAGGCATCCGCGAAATGGAAGGCCTGCGGCATGGCGTGCTGCGGGGAGACGAATTCGGCCCCCCATTTCTCCATCCCGATCGCCCGGACGTCGCCGGCTACGCCCAGCCGCTCGAAAAGTGGCAGGTTGGCCGGCAACAACGACTCGCCGATGTGAAAACGCGGATGGCGCGCCTTCTCCAGGAGAACGACTCGATAGCCCTTTTCGACCAGCAAGGGCGCCACCGTTGAACCAGCGGGCCCGCCTCCGATCACCAGGACATCGCATTCCCGACGATCCGTCCCCCCCGCCTCATCCTGCATACCCTCAACCCCTGTCAGTCCTGCCGCCGGCGGCCAGAATGGCCAAGCACGACATTATACTGTTCCCGACGCCGTCGCTCCCAGGGCGGGTGGTGTACAGCACGCTTCCGGCACCGGCGCGGGCCTGACCGGACGGCGGGAAATCTTGATCGGCGACATGGCAGCGATGGCATCCGCTTTCAGTTCCGGACTCAGGAAGGGCTGCAGACCGACAGGTTGGCGCGGATGCCTGGCAAAGTCGCGCTTGGCAAGTTCGAGTTGCTCCTTGTTGGCGCTGAAGTAGCGAGCGGCAGCTATCGTCTCGGGCAGGTGCCTGACGACATGCCAGAGGCTCCAGCGATGCTGCCAGAGCCGCTTGGCGAAGCGCCGGCGGTAAGCCTTGCTGTCGTAATAGCGCTTGACATGCCAGTTGTAGAGCGCGTCCATCTCCTCGCGCGAGGAAAATCCGTGCGGCTTGAAGACGAAATTCAGGCAGTTCATCAAACGCCAGTCCTCGATGAACTCGCCCTCCTTGCCGCTGACGCATTCGTCCCAGATCGGCGCGCCGTACATCGGGCTGAACTTGGTCATGTTCATTTCGTCGAGATCGAGCGAGAGGATGAAATCGCTGGTGTGCCGGAGCGTTTCCGGCGTTTCGCCGGGCAGGCCGAAGATGAACAGGCCCTTGGCGCGCAGCCCGGCAGCATGGATCTGCTCGACGGTCTTCTTGACTTCGGGCAGCGTCACACCCGCCTTGTGGCGCTCCATCATTCCCGGATCGGCCGATTCGATGCCCATCGACACCATCAGCGCGCCGGCTTTCTTCAACATGCCCAGCATTTCGTCCGAGGTATGGCCGGTGCGGATGGCGCAGTTGAAGTTCATCCCCAGCGGCTTGTCGATCAGCAATTGGCACAGTTCGGTGACGCGCTTCCTGTGGGCCGTGAACAAGTCGTCGTAGAAATTGATGTGATACACCCCGAAGCGATCGCGCAGATGCCGCATGTGTTCATAGGTGTATTGCGCCGAGTTGGTCTTGTACAGCCGTTCGAACACCGTGCGGTCGCAGAAGGAGCAGGTATAGGGGCAGCCGCGCGAGGTGATCATCGTCGCGCCGTAGCGCTTGTCGTAGGCGAACAGCGGCAGATGGTAGGCGTGCGGGAAACCGGCCAGCTTCTCGTAGGCCGGAAAGGGCAGTTCGTCAAGATCGAGGATGCGGTGGCGACGAGGGTTACAGACGATGCGGCCGCCGGCGTCGCGGAAGACGAGGTTGTCGATGTCCCGGAGTGGCTTGCCGTTGGCCAGGTCGAGCATGCAGCCTTCGCCCTCGCCGATGCACAGGTAGTCGATTTCCGGAAAGTGTTCGAGGATCGGTGCGCCAATCGACGACACATGCACGGCACCGAAGACGATCTTGACCGCCGGGCGCTTCTGCTTGATGTAGATCGCCAGGTCGACACCGTCCATGAAGCTGGAAGTCGTCGCGCTGATCCCCACCAGATCGGGACGGGTGGCCAGGACGATCTCGGCATTGGCCTCGATGCCCGGCGGCGCATACGGGCCGAGGCAGTCGTGCAGTTCGGTGGGATGGCCATGCTTTTCCAGCCAACTCGCCAACTGCATGATGCCGATCGGCGGCATGCGGTTGGCGAGCACCGAAAAGTCGGGCTGCCCGGGGACGAAATTGAAACCGGCAGGGTGAACGAGCGTTACGCGCATGCCTTGCTCCTCGAACGAGTTTCCGGGATTCTAGCGCAATGGTGCCAGGACGCACTGGGCAGACCGGCGATGGCGCGCCGAGCCGCGGGAACGGGCAACGGAGGGCGTCGTGCGGAAGAGCAAAGGTGTCCGCGCTGAACGGCTCGCGTCGCGGGGGCACCGTGTGAACCTGGGCGTAGACCGGCAAAGCCTGGATCGGCAGCGGCAGCGGCAGGCACCGCTCCCTCGCCAAACTACTGAGGCTTTTTCGCGTCCGGGTTGATGGTGATGCCACGCTGCTGGAGGGCGGTCACCACAACTTGTGCATTCTTGTTCCCAGCGCTCGCCAGTTTTTGCGTGCCGGCGGCCAGCGCATCGAGCTGGCTGCGCATCTTCTCGGCATTCTTGAGCGTCGTTTCCTGATTGCTGCGCAGGTTTGCCAGGCTGGCTCGCTCCTGGTAGAGCTGGCTGGCCTGGAAGCCGGACCAGACGACTGCCGCCAGGGCCAGCAACAACACCGGCAGGAAAAAACTTGCGGGCTTGCGTTCGTCCATGCCGATCACCGTAGCGTGCCTGTCTGAGGGTTGGCGCTGAAGCTGATTCCTTGCGATGACAGCAACTCACGCAATTGTGCGTCGTTGTCCCTGGCCGCCAGGTCCGCCAGCGACTTGATCAGTGACTGGTAGAGCGGCTCGAGCTGCAGGCTTTGCTGGATGTACTGACCCCGTGCGGCCAGTTCATTCTGCGCCTGTCGGTTGTTGCTGAACATCACGGCATTGACAATCGCCAGAACCAGGGCCAGGGCGCCCAGCAGAACCAGGACGCGATATTGCAAGGTGCTCAACGGAGGTGCTCCTCTGAAAACGACAAACCGAAGCGGAGTGTGTACCTCCGGCGAGGCACCCACTCCGCATTTCAGTGTAGCATGGCCCGCCGACGCTGGAGAAGCAGGCTTGCCAGTGCGATCGTCAGTAGCAGTGACGTCGCCGGCTCCGGGATGCTGCCACCGCCGTCCCTGACGACGTTGGCATGGATCCGCAAGCTGCGCGATTGACCCAGTCCGGCCGTGTCAGAGGCATTGTAGCCAAAGCCCTTGAAGGTGATCGTATCCTCGACAAGGCCGAGGTCGGCGGCGGTGAAATCCAGTTCCAGGCCGCCGAGAGCGTCGCCCGCCCCAAGGGCCAGGAAGTCTCGCCAACCCTTGAAGGTGAAGTCGTCAGCCGCAGTGAAATCGAACGAGCCGCGCAGGAAGTCGGCCGGGCCGGCGACATCGTTGTCCACTTGCAGTGCCGCCGCGATCGACTTACCGATCACGATGTTGCCGAGATCGAGGTCATAGCTGGTACCCGTTTGCGTCAGGCGGCCCAGGCTCGACAGCAGATCGAAATCGGCATTGGCGAGATTATTGACCTGCGCCTTGACCAGCACACTGCCGCTGGCGCCGGCCGACACGTCCGTCATGTCCGGGTTCTGGCTCAGGAAAGTCACCGTTGCCGACTTGTCGAAGACGCCGGCCGCGCTGGTGTTCAGTGCGAGCGAAAGCGTTCCACTGCTCCCTGCCACGATTCCGCTGACCGGGCCGCCCGCGGTGAGTGCGCCGCCCCCGCTCAGCCCCGAGAGATCGGCGCGCAGGGTGTCGTTCAAGGCCGTCAGGTCGGCGGTGTTCTGCACTGTGATGTTGCGCGTGCTCACCGTGTCGCCGACACGCACGATGCCGAAGTCCACCGTGTCCGTAGCGAGTTTTCCGACGGCCGCGGTATACACCTTGCCCGCGAGCGCAACGCTCTTGCTGCCGATCGACTCGTCGCCGAAGCCGCTCGTGCCGGCGCCGTTGGAGACCAGCGCGAGGTCGACGTTGCCGCCGAAGTTGCCGGCGGTGGCGGTCGACAAGCTGACCGTGCGTGCCTCCGAGGCACCGGCGGCGAGGAGCGCCGTGCTGGCGGGGCCGGACACCACGAAGCCCGCCGGCGCTGCCCCGATACTGCCGCGCAGGCCTTCGCTGAAGCCGTCGGCCGCCGCGGTATTGGCGAGTGTCAGCGTACCCGTGGCGGCGGCGTCGCCGACGCGTTTCGCAGCCAGATGGACGGCATTCGTGCCGCCGGCTACCGCCAGGCGGTAGACGTCGGCGCTCAGGCTAACCACCTGCGCCGGCAGCGGCGTCGTCACTCCGCTGTTGAAGCTGCCGTCCGAGACGAAGTTGACCGTCTGCGTGCCGCTCTTGGCGCCGGCCGTGGCAAGACCATTGAGCGTCGCGCTCATCGCCGTGTTGTTCGACGCCGCGGTGGCCAGCGAGGCGATCGTGCCGCCGTTATTGCTGGCACCTCCGGTGACCACACCGAAGCTCGCATTCAGACCTTCGCCCGGCCCCGTGGTCAGGTTGCTCACCGTCAGTTGCTGGGTCTGGCTGGTGACCGTGCCTTCGCGGAACTTGCCGAAGTTCACCGTGGTGGGACTCAGGCCGGCCGTCGCGAGGTTGCCCACCGTGCCGCTGATGACGCCGTCGAGGTTGATCACCTGCGTACCCAGGTCGGTCAGCCCGAGGCCGTTGCCGATGGCATCGCCGTTGGACTTCAACAGGATCTGCACGTTGGCCGTCTTCGTGCCGGTGGACTTGGTGTCCAGCGTTACCACCATGCTCGTGCTGTCAGTGTTGCCGGCGAGCAGTCCGGTGATGCCGCCAGCGCCCGAGAAACTCGCGGCGTTGATGCCGCCGATGCTGCCGAAAGCGGCGTTCAACGCCTCGGAGAAACCATCCGTTGCTGCCAGGTTGCTGACCGTCAGCGTGCGCGTCTGCGTCGAGCCGAACAGCACATTGCCGAAATTGATGCTTTCGATCGTGTTCGGCTGCGCCAGACGATAGACGTCGCCGGTGACGTTGAGAACCTGCGGCGCATTGGCCGCGGCCACACCCAGGCCATTGCTGACGCCATTGACCGCACCGGCGGTTTCGTAATTCAGCGTCACCGTGCCACTCTTCGCGCCTGCACTGGTCGTGTCTACCCCGACCTTCATCGCGCTGCTGTTGTTTGCGCCCGCCAGCAGCCCGTTGATGCTGGCGCCGTTGTTGCTCGCCGCGCCGGTGTTGATGCCGAAGCGGGCGTTCAGGTCTTCGCTGAACGCGCCCGCGGTCGCGGTGTTGGCGACGGTCAGCGACGCGAGCTTGGAGGCGCCGACGTGCTGGTTCGCCACCGTCACGGTCGGTGCGGGCGTCGTGCTGCCGACGGCGGCGTTGTAAGCGGCGGCGCCGCCGGCCAGCACGATATTGAGCTTCTGGTCGGCGATGTTGTCGAAGTTGCTGCGCAGGTTCAACACCTGGCCGCTCAACGGCGCGAGGGCGCCGGCGGCGGCGGCGGTGAAGGTCACACCGAGATCGCCGGTATTGCTGCCCGGCCCGCCGGTAGTGTAGTTGCTGGCCGTGACGCCAGCGCCGCTCAGGCGTGCGTCGGTCAGGTTCGCGCCATTGACATTGGTCTGGAGCGCACCGCGCAGTAGCGGACCAGTGGTGCCCTTGTTGGCGATCTGGTAGTTGTAGGTAGTGGAGCCGACGCGTACGTTGTTGATCGTCAGCGTGGCGTTGGTCGTGTCACCGTTGGTGACGGCGGCACCGGTGATGGCCTGCGCCACATCACCACCGGCGACCACTTGCCCGGCGCCGCTGATCCCGGTGCGGCGGTTGAAGGCATTGCCAGTGCCTGCCGCGGCATTGGTGTAGTCGGTATTGATGGTCAGATTCTTCGTACCGATGTTGAGCGTCGAACCGGCTGCGCCCATCACCAGCTTGCCCTGCGTATTGGGGCTGTTTGCCAGGTTCATCACGCCCGTCGAGTCGACCTGCAAGGTGCCACTGCCGGACACTGGATCGGCAACCGAGAGCGTCCCGTTCTGCGCTCGCAGCAGGCCGTCGTTGGTGAGAGCGCCGCTGACACCGACAGTGATCGTGCCGCCACCATCGGCGTTGATGGTGCCGCTGTTGACCAGATTCTGCGTACCGCCGGAAAGATAGGTCTGGCCAATTGTGCCATTGACTCCATGTATGACGACATTCGGGCCAACGGTCAGTGTGGTGTTGCCTTCCATGCTCAAGGCCCGGTTGCTGCCGCCCGTGCTACCGAGTTCGATCGTTCCGGATCCACCCAGGGTCTGGTTGCCGCCCGAGAACGACAACACGCTGTTGGAGTTGATCTTGACGATGCTGCCGCCGGTCATTGTCAGACCATTGGCGACGCGCTCGATGCCAGTGGCGCTTGCCAGATCGATCGTGCCATTCAAGCTGACACCACTCAGCACGTTGCCGTTGCTGTTGCTGGCCGAGAACCTCCCCGTACCAACGGTATTGATTGTGCCGCCGGCGACGGTGACGCCGTTCTGAAAAACGGTGCTGTCCTTGGCGGAATCGATGTGACCGCTGCCGGTATTGTTCACGTTGTTGTTCAAGCGCAGAATGCCGCCATTGGCAGCGCCCAAGGTGCCGGCGTTGTTCGTTTGCTGGGCACTCAGGTCGATCAGCCCACCCCCGACATCGGCCAGGATCTGGCCATTATTGACCAACACCTGGGTGCCGCCCGAAAGGTAGGTCTGACCCACGGTTCCGTTCTGACCGCGCACCGCGATGGCCGAACCGACCGTCAGGGTGGTGTTGCCTTCCAGGGCCAGAGCGCGATTGCTGGCGCCCGTGGCGCCGAGCACGATCGTGCCTGCACCGTCCAGAGTCTGATCACCATTGAACGACAACACGCTGTTGTTGTTGACGCTGATCGTGCCGTTCAGGGTCAATCCGCCGGTGACGCGCTCGACGCTGGTGGCGCTCGCCAGATCCAGCGGCCCGTTGAACGACACACCGCTGAGGACATTGCTGTTGCTGTTTGAAACCCGGAAGTTGCCCGTCCCCGCGGAATTGATTGTCCCCGACAGCGTGACACCGTTTTGCAGGACGGTACTGCCGGCGCCGGCCACGATGCTGCCGCTGGGGGTTCCGGTAACGTTCGCATCCAGGACCAGCGTGCCGCCGTTCTTGGCCTCGAGAACGCCGTTGTTGGTCACGCCGTTGCTGGGTGTCAGGCTGAACGTGCCACCCGACACGTCGGCGGAGATGCGGCCGTTGTTGATCAGCGACTGGGTGCCACCGCCGAGGTAGGTCTGCCCAAGGGTGCCATTCTCGCCACGCACCACGATGTTCGAGCCGATCGTCAGGGTCGTATTGCCCTCCAGACCCAGGGCACGGTTGCTGGCGCCGGTGTTGCCGAGCACGATGCTGCCGCTACCGCTCAAGGTCTGATCGCCACTAAACGACAGGACGCTGTTGTTGTTGATGTTGACCGCGCCGTTCAGCGCCAGTCCGCCGGCTACGCGCTCAATGCCGGTGGCCGTGGCCAGGTCGAGCGTGCCGTTGAAGGTGGCCGCGGTCAAGGTGTTGCTGTTGGAATTGGCCGCCCGGAACGACCCGCCACCGGCGGCATTGATCACTCCGTTGAGGCCGACGCCGTTCTGCAGGATGGTGCTGCCGGCGCCGACGTCGATATGGCTGCCGACGGTGCCGGTAACGTTCGCATCCAGGACCAGCGTGCCGCCGTTCTTGGCCTCGAGAACGCCGTTGTTGGTCACGCCGTTGCTGGGTGTCAGGCTGAACTTGCCACCCGACACGTCGGAGGAGATGCGGCCGTTGTTGATCAGCGACTGGGTGCCACCGCTGAGGTAGGTCTGCCCAAGGGTTCCATTCTCGCCACGCACCACGATGTTCGAACCGATCGTCAGGGTCGTATTGCCCTCCAGACCCAGGGCACGGTTGCTGGCGCCGGTGTTGCCGAGCACGATGCTGCCGGTGCCGCTCAAGGTCTGATCGCCACTAAACGACAGGACGCTGTTGTTGTTGATGTTGACCGCGCCGTTCAGCGCCAGTCCGCCGGCTACGCGCTCAATGCCGGTGGCCGTGGCCAGGTCGAGCGTGCCGTTGAAGGTGGCCGCGGTCAAGGTGTTGCTGTTGGAATTGGCCGCCCGGAACGACCCGCCACCGGCGGCATTGATCACTCCGTTGAGGCCGACGCCGTTCTGCAGGATGGTGCTGCCGGCGCCGACGTCGATATGGCTGCCGACGGTGCCGGTAACGTTCGCATCCAGGACCAGCGTGCCGCCGTTCTTGGCCTCGAGAACGCCGTTGTTGGTCACGCCGTTGCTGGGTGTCAGGCTGAACTTGCCACCCGACACGTCGGAGGAGATGCGGCCGTTGTTGATCAGCGACTGGGTGCCACCGCTGAGGTAGGTCTGCCCAAGGGTTCCATTCTCGCCACGCACCACGATGTTCGAACCGATCGTCAGGGTCGTATTGCCCTCCAGACCCAGGGCACGGTTGCTGGCGCCGGTGTTGCCGAGCACGATGCTGCCGGTGCCGCTCAGGGTCTGGTCGCCACTGAACGACAGGATGCTGTTGTTGTTGATGTTGACCGCGCCGTTCAGCGTCAGACCTCCGGTTACGCGCTCGATGCTGGTGCCGGTCGCCAGGTCGAGTGTGCCGTTCAAGGTCACACCGGTCAGGATATTGCTGTTGCTGTTGAACCCCACCACCTTGCCCGTTCCCGTGGTGCTGATCGTGCCACCCGTGATCGTGCTGCCGAACTGATTGAGCACGCTGCCGTTGGCGATGTTTATGATGCCTCCGGTGTTAGCGATGTTGTGGCCGGCGCTGACCTGCAATGTCGCGGTGCTGGCGCTGCCGACGTTGATGGTGCCGGTGTTGGTGGTGCTGCCCGCGCCGCTTAGGGTGAGGAGGAATGCATCGATATTGACGCCGCCCCCGTTGTTGAGGTTGCGCACCGCCTGCGCCGCGTCGATCGTGACGGCGTTTCCTGCCGCGATGAGGGCGTCGTCGTTGATGCCTGGCACGATGGCGCACGACCAGTTGCCTGCAGTAGCCCAGTTGCCGCTCGCTGGGTTCCACGTACAGGCGGTGGCGAGTGCCTGCTGCGCCGGAAAGGCCAGCAGGATGGCAAGCAGGGTTGGCTTGACGGTAAAACGAGGTGCGCGGGCAGGCATTTTCGTCTCCTTGGATCGCGTCCGGAGCGTCGGCAGGACGCCGTACCGGCGGAAAAACACTTTTGCGTCATGGTTTTCGCCAGCACATTCCATGCCCGACTGCAAGCATCTTTGCCGCAGGAAGCAGCTTGGGGACTTATATCCGCGGGTTGGCGAGGGGAAGACGAACGCCGTGAACTTGCGTGATCGATCTCGATGCTTTCTCGGGCTGCTCGCTGTAAAGCGCCGGCATGATGCAAATGCACCATGTCGCCGCTGGCTGGTTAAGCGGCGACCGGTCGTGCACAATGGGCGGCATGCAAATGTCTGAAGCACACGCCCTCAACAGGGTGATCCTGTCCTTGTACCACGAGGGCCGCGAGGTGCCACTCGGCAGTTTTCAGGCCTGGGCGCTCGAGCAGTTGCAGTGCCTGATAGTGTTTGATTCGGCCTGGTGGGGCAATGCCGCGGCGAACCCGCCGGCGCTGCACCAGATGCATCTGTACCAGTGTGACGAGAGCATCCTGGAAGCCTACCCGCCCTACCTGGAGCAGGATCTCTTCCGCGCCGCCCTGATTGCCCGGCCCGGCACCACCGTCAACCTGAGCGATCTGACGACACGCGAACGGCATGTGCGGACGCCGCTGTATCGGGAGTTCGCGCGCCGCTTCAAGGTGGAATGGTCGCTCGGCACCCTGGTCATCGAGCCTGTCTCGTCGCTCTACGAGTTCCTGACGCTGTGGCGTCACGATCCCGGGCGCCCCTTTTCCGAGGCCGAGCGCCAGACCAAGGAACTGCTGATGCCGCATCTCGTGGAAACGCATCGCGCGGTACGGCTACGCCACTTCCTCAAGGTTCCGGCCGATCACGACCGGGAATGGGCGGTGGTTGACGCGCGCGCTTTCCTGCGCGAGGCATCGCCTGCCTTCATTGCCCGCCTGCGGGCGCAGTGGCCAGGCTGGAGCGGCAGCAGCCTGCCGGAGCCCCTGGCGTCGCACGCAACACGTGGCAGCCCCTATGTTTCGGCGGCAGTCCATTTCGATGTCACACCCTGCGGGCAATTGCGCTACCTCGTCGCGAGGTCGGAGGGGGCTTTGGCGCAGTTGTCTGGGCGCGAACGCGAGATCGCGACTCGCTATGCCGGAGGCGAAACCTATTCGGCCATCGCCGCCAGTCTGTCGCTGTCACCGACAACGGTGCGCAATCACATTGCACACTGCTTCCACAAACTCGGGGTGAACAACAAGGCGGAACTCGCGCGGCGGCTCGAACGCAAGGCGTGATGGGCGAAGGACTGGATTGTGTCCCTGGGGCCAAGGGGTTCTAACCCACGGTCAGAGTTTTCGCCAGGACCTACGCAACGGCGCTGAAGGCCCTGGAACTCCACACCGCTTCTATTAGGGCAGCACGACCAGACTGCGCGTCGGCGGATCGGTGGCGATCTCGCTGACCCGGCCGCTTTCGTCGAAAACGACCTGGAACTCGGCGTCACCCTCGCGCCAGAAGCGCCAGATGTTGGCGTCCAGCTTCGGGTTTTCGCTGCTCACCGGCATCCCGACGGACATGGTCACTTGTTCGCGGGTCATCCCGGTTGTCAGCTTCGCGCTAGTGATGGCCTCGCGAATCTTCGCCGGGAACGTGGCGATCTGCAGGCGGGGATCTTTCTTGACCACATAGCGCGTCACGAAAGCGTCCATTTCCAGATCCCGGCTGTAGTCGTTGCCGAGGGCTTGTTTGCCGCCGGCGACCAGCAGGTAGACCCGGTGGCGCCCGTAGCCCGTCACTTTCACCGGCGTCCCGACCGGGATGATCGTCTTGCCGCGCTGGGCGTAATTGATGTCGCTGATCCACGAGCCATCGCTGCGCATGTTGCAGCAGAGAAATCCTTCGGGCTGCGGCTGCGCACTGACCTGGCCAGCAACGAGAGTGCTGCCGAGAAGGATCGCGCGAATTGTCCATTGCATGGCGGTAATCTCCAGTATCTCGGAGCCGCCAAGGACAACGCGTGGGCAGACTCCCATGTGCACGCTCTGGCCCGCTGACCGCCATTCGACTGAGCATGACGATCGGGGCAACGACTGTCCAGAAACTTTAGCGTCGGATCAGTGAGCGGTCAATCGGTAGCCGGGGCGAGCGCATGCATCTTGTGTCTCTGTGGCCCAGGCAGCGATTTCGCAAGAGATGTCTGCTTCTGCCTGCAGCGCGCGCGGCCACCAGCAGCAAGTCGACCGGATCGTCATCGATTTTCGCTGGCTTTCGCGGGTCGCACTGGCCAACCCGCAGGTGGGCCAGCGTGGGCCAGACGCGATCGATTTTCTAGCCAATGGAAGCGCCAGGCAGACAGAGGACTGCAGAACGCCTGACGCTGTGAACAGATCTTGCGTGACCGCTTGCGCGCAGACGAGTATTCCAGCGGCTTCACTGCAATGGCACGCCTGCGCTCACCCTGCCCCGACCACGCGCTCAGCCAAGCGCTGACCGTTACCCGCCGGCGTCAGTCAGGGGAAGACCGGTGAACCGCTCGTCAAGCCGCTGCGAACGTCACCCGTTCGAAGTCCGACCCCTCCGCGACCAGACGCTGCAGCCGCACGTGCGAGGCGGTGTCCGTGTGCATCTCGAGTACACGCTCGCGGCGGTACCAGCCCTGCGGGATGACAAGCGTCTCCTCGGCACCGACTGCGGGCACCGCCGGCAGGAGGAAGGCACGGCTGTAGTGTTCGCCATGGCCCGGCCGCTCCGCTACCGGGCGGACAGCAACCGCGCGTGGCCGGCCGGGCAGTGCGGCGATACCTGCAACCAGGCCGCCACTCTGCTCCTGCCGCAGCCAGACGACCTGAGCAAGCAGGTGGGCGCTCCCGTCGTGCGGACAAAGGGACAGCAATTGCCCCGGCTCCAGCTTTCTGCCGGCGTTTGAACGCAACAGCCGGAAGCCATTGGCGCACTGGTCAAGAACTTCCCAGTCATCCAGGGCGAAGCCCTGCTGGCTCGGGCGCATGGTCAGTTGTTGTGTCGGATCAACCATGTGGCGGAAGGCAAAGAGGCTGTCGAACTCCTGCCGGGAATAGATGCGGGCATTGTCCGGTTGGTTGAACTCCGTGCCGGATATGTAGTAGTGCATCCCGACAAAGCCCGAGCACACCTTCGCGATTCCCGCAGCGCGGTGGCGGCGGAACTGACGTCCGGCGCGCACCAACGTCCACGGTTTGAAGACGCGCTTGAGCAGTCGATGGCACTGAACGGCAGTGCAATCCTCGCCGAGGCCAATTTGTGCGGGTGCCATCCTTTGCTGCAATTGCTCGCGCAGGCGACTGAGCTGCATCGCCAGGCGCGAGGTGTCAAGGCGACGCAGGTTTTCCGTCACCAGACACTCGGACGACGCGCACAGGCCTGCGTCCTGCATCAGGTCGACGACGCAGTGTGGCAAGGGCTCGCCCGGAATGGCAGCGTGAATGGTCACCAGTGGCGACCAGTTGCTTGCCCAGCGCCGGACCAGGCCGAGTTCACGAATGGACAGGCTGTAAGGCCCGGAGAGCTCGGTAAGCAGCAGCGCGACAAGCGCCGCGGCGCAGTGCGTGCTTCGCCCGAGCGGATCGAGTGGATCCTGCACGGCGAGCGTCGCGATTCCCCATTCCTCGGCGCTGGCGTAGAAACCGTGCAGGTTCAGCCACAACCCCGCCGGCAGCTGACGACGGGCACGATGGTGCTCGACGATTGCCATCCCGGTGTAGTAGATGCAGCGGTGCAGGATCAGCGCGAGTCGGTCGGCATCGGCACTGCCACCATCAGCGTCCTGCAACTGCGCGCAGTGCGAATACGAACGGGCCGCTTTCAGCCAGGTGCCCACGACCTCCTGAAAGGCCAGTTCTTCGAGATCACCCAGCGGTAGCGGCTTGTTGGTGAACCGCCGAGCCAGATCCTCCTCGATGAAGCACAGCGAGATCCGCGTCTGCTCGAGAATCTGCAAGTAGACGCCGGCAGCTGGCGGCGCCTGCAGCAGGCAATCCAGAAATGCGTTCATCTCCACCGCGGCTTGCTGGGAGTTCGCCAGCGGCAGGCGCGAGAGCACCTGAAACCCGGTCTCCAGGTCGGGAATCCTGAGGCTCGCAGGTGCCGTGTTGGCAAGGACTGCGCTCATGGTTTTCACTCCTCGGCCACCGCTCTTCACGGTGTATTGACTACGTACTGCGTAGGGCGGCGATGATTCCATCACCCAGTTGCCGCCCATCCACGAGCCTGCGACCAGGAGAATTTGCCCGCTGGGGCGCCGCCCAGACGGGAAATGGAAAGTGCCTGTCATCCCGCCAGCGTGGAATCAGATGCCAATGAACGTGTGGCGTCATGTTGCCCAAGCTCGCCAGGTTGATCTTGTCCGGCTGGTACAGGCAGCGAACGGCACGCTCCACGGCGAAAACCACGTTCATCAGCTGTGTTCTTTCCTTCTCCGGCAGGTCCGTCATCTCGCGCAAGTGGCGATGCAGAATGATTCGACAATATCCAGGATAGTCCGCGTCGTCCACCATGACCACACGGCACAAGGCGCTTTCCCACACCACCTCGCCACCGGGCGCTCCGCAAAGCACGCAATCATCGAAATCGTCAAGATCACTCTCACTCACTGCCTGCTCCTTACTCATTTTGTGGCGCCGTTGCGCCGTCCTGACGCACAGAATAAGCGGCGCCAACTGCCAGGCGTAAGGAAATAGGTCACAGCGGCAGCCAGTAAGCTTCCGCGCCTCGGCCTGGCCGGCTTCCGGCTCCTCCTGGCTGACCTCGCCTGCGTCAAACGGGACGCCGTTCGCGAACGCTGTGACCGTCCACGTCAGCGGCGACGGCGGCATCGCCGACATCGCACGAGCACTTGCCTGGCATCGAAAGGCGTTCTTTCAGCTTCGACCAGCGCCGTTCCACCTCCTTCCCCTTGACCGCCATGGCCAAGGCCCGCTTCTGGCCGACCAGCACGACCAGCGTCTTGCCGCGTGTGATTCCCGTATAGATCAGGTTGCGCTTGAGCATCATGTAATGCTGGGTCGAAATTGGCATGACCACCACCGGGTATTCGGAGCCCTGGGCCTTGTGGATCGTCGTTGCGTAGCAGAGGACCAGTTCATCGAGTTCGCCAAACGGATAGGTGACCACCCGACCGTCGAAGGTCACGGCAAGCTCCTCGTCGTCTCGATCGATGCCAGTGACGAAACCGATGTCGCCGTTGAAGACGTCGCGGTCGTAGTTGTTCTCGATCTGCATGACCTTGTCGCCGACGCTGAAGCGATTGCCGAACTTGTCCACACTGTGTTCGCCGGGCGGATTCAGCGCCGCCTGCAAGGCCTGGTTGATGCCACGGGCGCCGGTGATTCCCCGGTTCATCGGGCAGAGCACCTGGATGTCACGAACGGGATCGACATGGAACTTCCGGGGCAGGCGCGTCTGCACCAGATCGACGACGGTCTGCGCGATGACTTCCGGCTCTTCGGCGGCGACGAGGTAGAAATCCGAAGCTTCGCCCTTGCCCGGCAGACTGGGAAAGACGCCCCGATTGATCTGGTGAGCACTCCGCACAATGCGCGAACTCGCCGCCTGGCGAAACACTTCGGTCAGCCGGATGACGGGCACGCTACCGGAGTCGATCAGATCCGCCAGGAACTGTCCGGGGCCGACAGAGGGTAGTTGATCCACGTCGCCGACCAGAATCATCACTGTCGAAGTGGCGACAGCTTTGAGGAGCTGGTTGGCCAGCGGCACATCGATCATCGAACATTCGTCGGCAATCAGCACATCGCATTCGAGGGGATTGTCCGCGTTGCGTTTGAACTGGCCATTGAGCGGATTGACTTCCAGCAGGCGATGGATGGTCTTCGCTTCCAACCCAGTCGATTCGCCAAGCCGCTTGGCCGCCCGGCCGGTTGGCGCGCAGAGCAGCGGCTTGACGCCTTTGACGCTCATGATCGTCAGAATGGAATTGACCAGGGTGGTCTTGCCCACTCCGGGTCCGCCGGTGATCACCAGCAGCTTCGCAGACAAGGCAAGGCGAATTGCCTCCTTCTGGCTGTCGGCCAACTCGATGGCGAGCTTCTGCTCGACCCAGGGAATCGCCTTGTCGGCAGCGAAGTCAGGCAGAGTCGAGGCAGCCGTCGTGAGGCGGCGGACCTGGGCGGCAAGCGACTGCTCGGCGTAGTACAAGGGAGCCAGAAAGACGCTCGGCTGACCCTCGACGGTGTCCGGCACCAGCACCTCGTCGGCGATTTCCTGAGCGATCGCCGTTTCGATGATGGATTCCGGAATGTCGAGCAGTTTCACTGCCAGGGGAACCAGTTCGGCATACGGCAAACCGCAGTGACCCTGAGCCGAAGCTTCGGTGAGCGCATACGAGATCCCGGCTTGCGCGCGCAGCGGAGAATCCTTGGCGATTCCGACCTTCTGGGCGATCGTGTCGGCTGAGAGGAAACCGATGCCCCGAATGTCCTGCGCCAGGCGGTAAGGGTTCTCGCGAACGACGTCGACGGCGCCCTGGCCGTAGGTCTTGAAGATGCGCACGGCGCGGGCAGTGGACACGCCATGCGCGTGCAGGAAGACCATGATGCCGCGGATGATCTTCTGGTCGGCCCAGCCGGCGGTGATTCTGCTCGCGCGGACTGCGCCGATGCCCGGAATTTCCCGCAGTCGTTCGGGGGATTGTTCGATGACATCGAAGACTGCCGCGCCGAACGACTTGACCAGCTTGCCCGCATAGATCGGGCCGATGCCTCTGACCATCCCCGAACCGAGGTAGCGTTCGATGCCCGTCAGTGTGGTTGGTGGGGAAATCTTCACGAAGACCGCACGAAACTGCCGGCCATGCTCGCGATCGGTGACCCAATGCCCGGAAGCGGCGGCGTATTCGCCGGGGGAAACGATCGGCGTATGGCCGATCAGGGTGATCAGTTCCCGCTCCCCCTTCACCTTCAGGCGCAGCACGCAGAAGCCATTCTCCGGGTTGTGGAAGGTAACCCGTTCCACCAGCCCGGCGAGGCGATCGAGTTCGCCTGCCGGGGCGTCAGACATGACGCCTTGCCGTCAGGCGAGGTCCGCGCTGCGATCTGGCCGGCGACATGCCGCAGCAAACTGGCGCTAGCGACCCGCCAGGCTTGCCGCCAGCCTGCTCTCTTCGAGTTCGACGTGCCACGGCGCCAGGGTAAGGTGCCGTGGATTGAAGCCGAACTGGCGGGCATACGCCGCGCGCAGGGTGTCGAAGAGTTCATTGATTTTCGCAGGGCTCAAGGGTCAATCCTTTCGTTCGGAAGTTACCGCCACGATTGCAGCGACAGCCACCTGGCAGGCAAGAGCATACGCCACTCAGGCGGCACCGCGGCAGGCCGGGCAACGCCGAGGCGCACGTAACGCCGCCAGACGGTTTCAAGCGTGTGCTGAACTTCGTCAGCGGCAAGGTGACCTCGGACGGTGAGGCCAGGGTGGCAAGAAGCATCTCAGCGATCGACCGCACGCCCCTTTATCTTCTTTTCGTCGTGAGCTGTTTTCCTGGCCTTGGCCGGTGTCTCCCGTCCGCTTGATCGAGCCACAGCAAGGTATCGACATAAGACACAAACCGGTTCAGATAGTCGGGCGAGATATCCCGCATCAAGGCGAGTGAACGCAGCACCAGCCTGTGCGAATTGAGCGGACCGGCATTCTCCGGGCCCTGCTCGATCGCTTGCGTCACCTGCCTATCGACGCTGAGTCTCGACCAGGTGTTTCTGAAATAGCGCATGGCTTTGAGCTCGGCACGCGATTCGATGTTTCCTGCCGGGCCACCATCAACATCTTCCGGCGAATCTTGCGCCAGGTGGCGCGCAAGGTCCGCCAGGGACACCTGCGGGTCGCTTTTCGCCAGCCTGGTGACGTATCGACTCACGCCGCTGAAATCACCGGCGACGAAAAGCCGCTGCAGCTCGTCGGCAACATCCCGATCGTGCTCCCCTGCACGAGCGATCGTCTCCCTGGCATCGTCCTGCGTGCGTTCGAAGCGTCGCCGATAAGCCGCCAGCGCTTCTCTCAGCTTGCCGTCGAGAATACGTTTGACCTCTCCCCGCTGCCCGCGCGATCGCCTGGCCAGCGCTTCGATGAAATGGAAGCGTACGGGGTCCAGACGATCCGCACCGGTCAGGCGCAACGCAGCGATTTCCATAGCGGGATCAATGGCCCGCTCCGCCACTGACTGCGCGACTCCGCCGCGATTGGCCTCAGCCATCGGCCGGAATTTTGACATTCGAGGCTTTGGGCACCGGCGCCATTTCAACGCGCCGGTTCTGAGACCGCCCTCTGTCGTCGGCGTTGGATGCCACCGGCTGCTCCGTACCGAAAGCCGCCGCGAAGATCAACGATGACGGCATCCCTTCGTCTATCAACGCACGGGTAACCGTCAACGCGCGCTGGGCCGACAGTTCCCAATTGTCGACGAAGCGACTGTTGCCATGCTGAATCGGCACATCGTCAGTAAACCCGCTGACCATCAACAGCTCATCGCGCTCCCCCAGATAGACGCGCAAGGGCGCGACCAGGCTCTTCAGAAGTAGGCGACCAGCGGGTTGGAGCTGATCCGAGTTCAAGGCGAACAACACACTGCCGCTGATGCCAATGCGTCCGTTGTTCAAGGTCACCCGCCCTGTCGCCAGCGGAATGGCCAAGGCCTTTTCCAGTGCCATGCGGCGCTTTTCTTCCATCTGCCGCTTTTGCACTTCGGCTTCCAGATGGGTCGCCAGCTCGAGCTGGACACCCAGCACGCCAACCAGTATCAGCACGAAAGCGCCCAACAAGCCCGACATCAGGTCGCCAAAGACGGCCCATACCGGCGCCGTCTGCTCCATGCCGGCGTCACCGTTATCCATCAGCTTGCCTGATCCGTCGTGGTCGCCTGTTTGCCGGTGATCTGGCGCAATTCCTCGACGACCTTCTGTTGCGACATGATGCTCAGATCGATGATTTCGCGTGCCTGCGCCACGTAATAGGCGAGTTGCTCGTCACTTCTTGCCGTCGATTTATCCATCGAGACTTCGATTCTCTGCAGATTCGCAATCAATTTCTCGTTGGCTTCACTGAACGACTGCACGGCGAAACCGAACGCTTCGCCCAGGCTCGATATTTCGACGGCGCTGCTGGTGACGTGCGCGGCGATGTCGGACAGCCTGGCCGATTGTGCAGCGACCAGTTCGGCAAACTGGCTGCCGGCATTGCCGAGCAGCGTCGCGGAAGAAGCCACCAGCGAGTCGATCGCTGCCCGCTGTTCGGTAGACGCATGATCCATGGCAGCGCGCAGCGAATTGAGCGTTTCCATCGTTCGACTGCGTTCCTCGAGTAGTTGGTTGTCCCTTGCCATGCTGTTGGTCATTTCCTGGCGCAGTTTTCCAATCACTTCGGCGGCGGCGCGGGGCGCTTCCGAGGCCGTTTCCAGGAGTCGTGTCATGGGTTCTTCGAGCGCCGAACAGATTCGCTGCTGCTGCGCAAGCGTCTGCGCGCTCGCTTGTTGCCATTCATGCTGCAGCGACGCCGCCATCGATTCCAGCGATCGTGTCCACCCCTCCAGTCGTTGCCGATCACCGGATACCTGATTCGCCAGCGCTGTTCGCAACGCCTCACCAAGCGAGGCCAGAAGCGACTCCGTGCCTTGCTCGAAGGTCGTGGTGAATGCCGCCAATGATCGGTCCATTCCCCTGGTCACGCCCTCGCTTGTGCTTTGGTGCGTTGCCAACGCCGCCAACCACGTCTCCGAGACGCGGTTGGCGGTATCGCCAAAGCGCGCCGAAAACCCGTCGAGTTGAATTTGCGCCGAATCGATCATTCTTGCGTGCATCAGCTGCGTTTCCCGTGCTATGCCCGTCATCGCGGCCTCCACCGCGGGTTGGATCGTCTCGCCAGCCGCACGCGCGCCGTCAGTCAGGCTGTCCTTGAGCGATTTCTCGACCGAGCCGGCGAGATGGGTATAAACGTCCTTCGCCTCGCTGTGGAAGTTCTCCTGATTGGCGAGCAATCGCGCATGCCACTGCTCGTCCCGACGCTCGATCTGCTCCAGCATCGCCTGCAATTTATCGACCAGATCAGGCAGGGCCTGAGCTTGCAACTGCAGCGCCCGAAAGGTCTCCTGGCGCTGATGGGTGAGCGAAAACCCGCGAAACACGGTTGCAATCCTGGTGTCCAGCAGTTGCGCCGTCAGCATCCTTTCGCGCCGGCTCAGCGCCGACAGCAGGCCGAGCATGGCAGACGCGGCAACACCGGCTACCGACGTACCAAACGCCAGCCCCAGTCCCTTGACCGGTGCCGCAAGCGCGGACCGGATCGCCTGCAGGTCGGTGGTGCCTTCCAGCGCAAAGACGGCGCCATTGAGGGTGACGACCATGCCTAGAAAGGTCCCCAGCATCCCCAGCATCCCCAGCAGCCCCACCAGATAAGGGGTCAGGACGGGGCCGGGGAGGCCGATACGCTCACCTTCGATGCGCAAACGCACGGGGTTCTGGAGCGACGGATGCAGGCGGTCGAGCCATTCGGTCAAGCTCGACAGCTTGTCGGGAATCGCCGCCAGCGCCATTGCCAGGCTTGCCGTGGCGCGACGAAACTCGCGTATTTCCAGCGCGCCGAACAGATAGACCGCAGCAATGATCGCCGTCATTGCCAAGGCCAGCGCATTCGAGCCGACAAAGCCAACGCCTACCCAAACCACAGCCATGGCCCCCAACAGGAAGACCAGTGCGAAAACGCCTCTATTCATTTGACCTCGTTTGCCTCGTTCCTCAATGCTTCGATGAGCCCTGCTGTCGGCTGCAACCGAAGATCGAGTTCGGCCAGCAGCATCCCCTGCAATTCCCTGCAAAAGACTGACAGCCACTCCGCTGGGGGCGGCCGCGCGGCCCGGGAATCTGCCTGCCGAGTATCCGCAAGCGGCTGTTGATGCGCCTTGAGCAGTTGTTCGAAACGCCTTTCGAGCAGCATGGGCACCGTTGCGAGCAGTTGGTGCTCACGCACACACAAGGTGTTGTCCAGCGCCTCATCCAGGGCGGCAAGCTGCCTGAGCGGTGCGGAAGCGCGCGCAAGCGCCCGTCGAACGCTGCTGCGCAATGCGCGAACGCTCGCTTCCATGCTGGCTTGCTGGGCAAGATGGAGGCGACGAAAAGGCTGGTAGGCAAGCTGATAAGCAGCGGCAGTTTCAATGGTCGCGTCGGGTTCCGGCGTGGGCAACTTCATGCGTGTCTCGCCAATGGCAGACGAACAACTCGTTGTGATCGAATTCACCAGGGCCGTGCGTACCCGAGCGTATTCCTCTTCCATGGCGACTGCGGCGACAGCTTGCCCGCAAGACGGTGCTGCCGACCAGCTCGCCGCGCCGGCGTTCTGCACCGCATGCAGCGTGATGGCGTCAGACAAATCCAGCCATTGACTCAGTCTCTCGGCGAAATCCGGCTTCGACTCGGCGATGTCAACGATGGACAGGTCGGCGAGAAGACGAACGAGTTTTGATCTGTTGAAATTTGTACGCGGCACGGCTTGCGTCATACCAATATACCTGACGATTCGTTTTGCCGCTTCGAGATTCCACAGACCACAGTCGTCCGGCCTTACAGGAGGACGCGCTCGATACCGCCGTTGTTCGCGCGTTGCAAGTAGTGCGCCATCCAGTCTTCGCCGAGCAGGCGCTTGACGATCTCGACGACGATGTAGTCGGCCTGTGTTCCCGCATCGTCGTTGTAGCGCGACAGGCCCTGCAGGCAGGAGGGGCAGGAGGTCAGCAGCTTGACCTCGCCGGCGAAGCCATCGGCGCGCAGCCGGCCGGCGCCCTTCTCGATCTCCTCCTGCTTGCGAAAGCGCACTTGCGTCGACACGTCGGGACGCGTCACCGCCAGCGTTCCCGATTCGCCGCAGCAGCGCTCGGAGAGATCGACCGGCTGCCCCATCAACTGGTTGACCACCTTGATTCCCGGCATCGTCCGCATCGGCGCGTGACACGGATCGTGGTACATGTAGCGCGTACCGCCGACGCCGTCGAGCCGGATTCCCTTCTCGAGCAGGTACTCATGGATGTCGAGCAGGCGGCAGCCGGGGAAGATCTGCTCGAAGTGGTACTTCTCGAGCTGATCCATGCAGGTGCCGCAGGAAACGATGACGGTCCGGATGTCGAGATAGTTGAGCGTATTGGCGACGCGGTGGAACAGCACGCGGTTGTCGGTGGTGATCGTCTGGCCCTGGTCGGCCTCGCCGGCGGCCGTCTGCGGATAGCCGCAGCACAGGTAGCCCGGTGGCAGAACCGTTTGCGCGCCAATCTCGTAGAGGATGGCCTGGGTGGCCAGCGCGACCTGCGAGAACAGGCGCTCCGACCCGCAGCCGGGAAAGTAGAAGACGGCGTCCCCGTCGTAATCGGCAGCGCCGACCTTCTGCGGATCGCGGATGATCGGCACCACCTTGTCATCCTCGATGTCGAGCAGGGCGCGCGCGGTGCGCTTGGGCAGCCCGGCGGGCATCGGTTTGTTGATGAAGTGGATGATCTGCGCCCGCAGCGCCGGCGCCCCGAGCGTTGCCGGCGGCTGCCGGGTCTGGCCACGGGTCAGGCCCAGGGACTTGGCCAGGCGGTGCGCCAGGCGCTGCGCCCGGTAGCCCCAGTCGATCATCAGCTTGCGGACGAGCTTGATCGTCGCGGGATCCTTTACCGTCAGGAAGGCCATCGCCAGGGCCTTGGCGGGAACGAACTTCTTCTTGCCCTGCTCGCGCAGCAGATTGCGCATGCGGATCGAGACATTGCCGAAATCGATGTCGACCGGGCACGGCGTGACGCACTTGTGGCAGATCGTGCAATGATCGGCGACGTCGTTGAACTCGTCGAAATGCCGCAGCGAGACGCCGCGCCGGGTCTGCTCCTCATAGAGAAACGCCTCGATCAACAACGAGGTGGCGAGAATCTTGTTGCGCGGCGAGTACAGGAGATTGGCACGCGGCACATGCGTCGAACACACCGGCTTGCACTTGCCGCAACGCAGGCAGTCCTTGACCATCGTCGCGATGTTGCCGATCTCGGACTGCTCCATGATCAGCGACTCGGTACCAAGCAGCGAGAACGAGGGCGTGTAGGCGTTGCCCAAGTCGGCGCCGGGGAGCAGCTTGCCCTGGTTGAAGCGACCGCTCGGGTCGACCCTCGCCTTGTAGTCGCGGAAAGGCTGGATTTCCGCTTCGCTGAGGAACTCGAGCTTGGTAATGCCGATCCCGTGTTCGCCGGAAACCACGCCGTCGAGCGAGCGCGCCAGCCGCATGATGCGCTCGACCACCGCATAGGCCGTCTGCAGCATTTCGTAGTGGTCGGAGTTGACCGGAATGTTGGTATGCACGTTGCCGTCGCCGGCGTGCATGTGCAGCGCGACGAACAGCCGGCTGCGCAGGATCTCCCGGTGGATGGCGGCGATGCGTTCGAGAACCGGGCGGTAGACGACGCCGTCGAAGATGTCCTCGAGTTGCGGCTTGAGTTCGCTTTTCCAGGACACGCGCAACGAGTAATCCTGCAGGCGGTGGAACAAGGTCGGTTCGGCGGCGCGGTTGCGCAGACTTTCCACGCGCACGCCCAGGCGCGCGAACTGCGTCTCCGCTTCCGTCAACGGCAGATCCAGGTTGTCGAGCAGCCACTGCCAGCGCGCCCGCACTCCGGCGACGGCATCGAGCGCCATCGTCCGCCGCTCGCCGATCAGCAGCTCCTTGTCGAGGTCGGCGTCGCCGCGATGCAGCGGCAGGTCGCCGCGCAGCAGTTTGTCGAGCGCGTCGCAGAGTGCCAGCTTGTTCCGTATCGAGAGCTCGATGTTGATGCGCTCGATGCCGTCGCAGTACTCGCCCATCCGCGGCAGCGGGATCACCACGTCCTCGTTGAGCTTGAAGGCGTTGGTGTGGCGGGAAATGGCGGCGGTGCGTGCGCGATCGAGCCAGAACTTCTTGCGCGTCTCGGCATCGACGGCGATGAAGCCCTCGGCGCTGCGCAGGTTGCACATCCGCACCACCTCGGAGGCGGCGCTCATCACGGCCGCCTCGTCGTCACCGGTGATGTCGCCGAGCAGGACCATCTTCGGCCGGCCGGCGGTTTCCGCCTTGCGCTTGGCCTTGGTGGCGTAGCCGACGGCGCGCAGGTAGCGCTCGTCGAGATGTTCGAGGCCGGCGAGCAGCACGCCGGCCTGCCGGCCGCCGCCGCCCGGCTTGAAGTAATCGGTGATCTCGACGATCGCCGGCACCGCCTCGCGCACCTGGCCGAAAAACTCGAGGCAGACGGTGCGCGTGTGCTGCGGCATCTGGTGGAGAATCCAGCGCGCGGCGACGATCAGGCCGTCGGTACCTTCCTTCTGGACCCCCGGCAGACCGGCCAGGAACTTGTCGGTCACGTCCTTACCGAGGCCGGCCTTGCGAAAGCGGTGGCCAGGAATCTCGAGGATTTCGGGCGGCCCGTAGAGCGTTCGGCCGTCACGGCGAAAGCGCCTGATCTCGAAGCGGGCGACCTCCTGCTCGTGGATCTTGCCAAGGTTGTGGTCGAGCCGCGTCACTTCCATTTCGTGACCGCTCGGGTCGACCATCTTCCACCACGCGAGATTGTCGAGCGCCGTTCCCCAGAGAACCGCCTTCTTGCCGCCAGCGTTCATCGCGATGTTGCCGCCGATGCACGAGGCTTCCGCCGAGGTCGGATCCACGGCGAAGACGCGGCCGGCCGCCGTCGCAGCCTCCGAGACGCGCGCCGTGACGACGCCGGCGCCGGTGCGAATCGTCGCGCTGCGGCGATCACAACCCGGCAACTGCATTTCCTCGACCGCACCGATGTCGATCAGCTTCTCGGTGTTGATCACCGCCGAGAGCGGTGTCATCGGGATGGCTCCACCGGTGTAGCCGGTGCCGCCGCCGCGCGGGATGATCGTCAGCCCAAGTTCGATGCAGCCGCGCACCAGCGGCGCGATCTCGTCCTCGCTGTCCGGATGGAGGACGACGAAGGGGTATTCGATCCGCCAGTCGGTTGCGTCGGTGACGTGCGAGACGCGCGCCAGCCCGTCGAAAGCGATGTTGTCGCGGCGCGTGTGCCTGGCCAGCACTTTCCTGACCCGGGCGCGGCGCTTCGCGGTGTCGGCGAAATGCCGTTCGAAGGCATTGACCGCTGCGTCGGCAGCGCCGAGCAGCTCGCGAACCCGGTCGTTGCCCTGGCGGCGCTTTTCGATTTCCCGCAGACGGTGGCGGAGCGCCCCGACCAGGGCCACCCGCCGCTCGCGGTTGGCGAGCAGGTCGTCTTCCAGATAGGGGTTGCGCTGCACCACCCAGATGTCACCGAGGACCTCGTAGAGCATGCGCGCCGAGCGGCCGGTCACCCGTTCCGCGCGCAGTTCGTCAAGCAGCGCCCACTTTTCCGCGCCGAGCAGCCGAATGACGATTTCGCGGTCGGAAAACGAGGTGTAGTTGTAGGGGATCTCGCGCAGACGTGCGTTCATCGGTACTCCCGGCTGCGGGCAAAGGACGGATTCTAGCGTACTGCGGTGCAGCATCACAGCGGGGGTGCCATCGCGATCAGCGGCCGGGCTTTGGATAGAGGGCGGCCCTGCTTGGTGACATGCTGTTGTCTATAGCGGATGGGCCGGTTGCTGGAGTGATTCCGGCGTCGCTGTGGCAATGCCGTGCCAGCATTCGCAAGGACGTACTTCCCGGCAGTGCTATGGCATAGTGCTGCCACGCAGCGTGTTGTTCAATTGAAAGATGTTCGAAGTTTATGGCTTGCGACATCACGTGGGGTCTCCACGTGCCGCGAATCGACAATTCAGCGGCGGCTGCATTCCGGTATCCGAGTGGATACACTTGGCCACATGAACACCTTTCACCGCTCAGATGAATTTGACAGCTGGCTTGCGGCATTGACGGACAAGATAGGCCGTGCTCGCGTAGTTCTTCGCATCCGCTCTGCCGAACATGGCAACTTCGGAGACTGTGAACCAGTCGGCGCGGGAGTTTCTGAAATGCGGATCCATTTCGGTCCTGGCTATCGCGTCTATTTCATCCGTCGTGGAGAGGTGCTCTATCTGTTTGTTGGGAGGCGACAAGTCCTCACAGAAGCGCGACATCAAGCGCGCCATTGAAATGGCGCGGGCTTTGGACAAGGAGTTAACCATGGCCAAATTTTTCCCGTTCGATGCTGTCGAGTACCTAGGCGATGAAGCAACCATTGCAGAATACACTACTGCCGCATTGGAAGATTCCAATCCTGATGTGTTTCTAACTGCCGTGCGTGATGTGGCTCGCGCCCGTGGCATGTCACAACTTGCCAAAGACGCCGGTCTTGGGCGGGAAAGCCTCTACAAGGCGCTTACTCCCGGCGCAAAGCCGCGCTATGACACAATGCGCAAATTTCTACATGCTCTCGGTGTAAAGCTTTCCGCTTCTCCCATCCATTCATGAGTTGCTTGCCAGTCCAAAACGCGATGCCCAATCCTGCGGTCGAAGAGACGCTACGCGACAAAGCCGCTTCACGCTCCTCACCCTGAACGTTGGGCGCTCCCGAGGTAAGGCGCATGAGTTCTCCTTGTGGTCGGGCGAGTTTGGGGGACAGCATATCGAACTCGATCTGCTGCTTGTCGCACCTTCTCGACACACACGCATTGACGCCTTTCGCCCTTGGCCTGTTGAGGAATAAGTTTAGTATGCTGTCCCCGAAATTTGCGGGCATGCGGTGCCGTGGCGCAATCAGTGACACCACAGTCGGCAGCCCGCCAGGAATGGCGTGGCGTCCTGGCGCTTCGCGCCACGGTCTGCTGAGTCAAGCGGCGCTCGCCTGCCTGCCAATTTTTCGCTTTGGCCAGCCATTCCGGTTGGCCGAGGGGCAGGGCGGGTGCGTGTGCCGAGCGCCTGGATCGGCGTGCTCTGTGCAGGCCGCGGACGCCCACTGTGTGCATCCGTGCATTCGCGCATCCGCTGGCGCAGACCGATCAATGGTCGTCGTTGGCGAATGGGCGGCGGGGATCTATCAGTCCTTGCTCGGCGGCCGCTCTCGCTCATCGTGTCGCGCGGTGCAATCTCGGCGTGGCACCGTGCGGTACCGGTCGACCGGCAGCGCAGGAGTGTCGGCTGCGGTATCTTCGCCGCTGCGTGCGGCAGTGCCTACGAGCGAAGCGACGACCGTTGCAGACGTTTCGCATCGGGCGGCCGAAGTCGCGTGGTCGCGGCGGCTGGAAAGTTCGCGCTGCCGGGGCTATAGTCTGCAGGTCGGCGTCTGACTTTCGAGGTTTTCGTGATCAGCAGTGTCTCCCGTTTGCAGGCAGCGTTTTCGCCGGAGGTCGCAATTGACGACCGCGGGGGCGGTCGGCCGGTCGACGCGGAGAAGAGCAGCCCGGTGCGGAACGGCCTTTCGGTCGAGGAACAACGGCAGGTGGAAGTGCTGCGGGCGACCGACCGAAAGGTGCGTGCGCACGAGCTGGCGCACATCGCGGCTGGCGCCGGCCTGACCGGCGCCGCGTCCTTCACCTATCAGCTTGGCCCGGACAACCAGCGGTACGCTGTGGCTGGCGAGGTGAGTATCGACATTTCTTCTGGTGGCGATCCGGAAGAAGCGATTGCCAAGGCGCAACAGATTCGCGCCGCGGCTCTGGCGCCGGCCGATCCGTCGCCACAGGACCGCAAGGTCGCTGCCCTGGCGACGAAGATGGAGGACTCGGCACGGCAGGAATTGGCCAGCCAGGGCAGCGCGGCGAGCCAGTCGGTGACCGACGCACGCGTCGGCGGCGCGCTAGCCGCCTACCAGGCGCAGGCGGACGGTCCGCGATCGGCCGGATTCAGCGTTTTCGCCTGACGGCGAGGTCTGCTGTCTCTTGTCGCCGATCGTTGCTGGCACCTGCGTGAGGCGTTGGCAAGCTGCCTGTGGAGGGGCTCGCTCGTCCGGCCGAAGCGCCGCTCAGATCAGATCCAGCCGGCAACCAAGATGCCTTGGTCAGTGACCGCAGCAAAGTCATGCGAACAGCCGATGCCGAGCGACTGCCGAGGCGCCGCACCGGCTTGCGGGCTGCCAGCTTGTGCGCGGTACGGAACTGGGTACCGGATACGACGCGGCGATCTGGTCGGGTGGGGAGTGCCCGCGCGATGACGACAGACGCACGCTATTGGTCATTCAGATGGACCCCTTTGTCGAGCGGCCATTGGTGACCGTCGTTCCTTTGACCCGTGAGCTACGCGATACGCCGCCGTTTCGACTTCCGCTGTGTTCTGGCGCGAGCAACGCGCTGGACGGACGCTACGAGGCAACGGCGAAGCCGCCGGAGACGCGGTAACGCATCGGGCCAGCGGCTTCTGCGAAGCCCAGGCGCTTGACCCTGCCCGTAGCCTTACTTGATGCGCTGCAACTTCGGGCGGCCCGCCGGCGGTGGCGGTTCAGGTTCGCCTTCGGGAGCGCCGCTTTCGGGGGCTCCTGGAGTATCGGCGGGAGAATCGCTTTCGGGTTCGAAGGCCATGCCTGCACCGTTTTCACGTGCGTAGATGGCGGCAACGTTGCCGATCGGGATCGCTATGTCGCGCGCGACGCCACCGAAACGCGCCTGGAAAGTGATGCCGTCGTTGGCGATCGCCAGATTGCCGGTGGCTTCGTAGTCGACGTTGAGTACGATCTGGCCGTCGCGGACATGCTCGCGCGGGACCCGGGTGCGCGCATCGACAGCCACGGCGAGGTAGGGCGTAAAGCCGTTGTCACAGCACCACTGGTGGATGGCGCGGATCAGATAGGGTTTGGTCGACGGCAAGTCCACGTACGTTCCAGTCGGGAATGATTGATCGGCTGCAGAGGCCCGCCGGCGACGGCGAACGGCGGCGGCGGACCGCCGCTACTTGCGCATCGCCTTCTCGGAGGGAGTCAGCGCATCGATGAAACCCTGACGACTGAAGATCCTTTCGCCGTACTTCATCAAGGGCGCAGCAAGCCGTGAGAGTTCGATGCCGTAGTGGTCGAGCCGCCAGAGCAGTGGCGCAATGGCGACGTCGAGCATCGAGAACTCCTCACCGAGCATGTGCTTCTGCTTGACAAAGACCGGGGCCATTTCGGTGAGGCGGTCGCGAATCTGCTGGCGAGCCTTGTCCGCGGTCTTGCTGTTCCGTTCCAAGGGTTCGATGTAGGCGAAGACCTCGCGCTCCATGGTGATCAGGAGCTGGCGGGCACGCGCGCGCATGATCGGATCGGCCGGCATCAACTGTGGATGCGGAAAGCGCTCGTCGATGTACTCGTTGATGATGTTGGGTTCGTAGAGGATGAGATCGCGTTCGACGAGCACCGGAACCCGCCCATAGGGGTTGATGATCGCGATATCTTCCGGCTTGGCAAAGAGGTCGACGTCGATCACCTGGAAATCCATGCCTTTTTCATAAAGAACGATACGGCAACGGTGGCTGAACGGGCAGGTGGTTCCCGAATAAAGATTCATCATGATCAATACCCTCAAAAACGAATCGGCATCGCAACGGCTGCGAGCGCTTCTGGCGCCCTTGCCGGCGATGCCGTGGCCTGAAATCTGGCGCTTGTTCTTTGGCTTACTTGACGTCTTTCCAGTACGCCTTCTTCAGTGGATAAGCCACAGCGAAGAGAACGACAAGAAAGCCGAGCACACCAAAACCGAGCCGTTTGCGGAAACCGGCATCCGGCTCGGACATCCATACCAGGAAACCCACCAGATCAGCGATCTGCTTGTCGTATTCGGCAGGTGACAGCTTGCCGGGCGCCAGCAGTTCGAGGTGGTGATCCTTGTTCAATGCCTGCTGGCCCTGCAATTCCCAGAGGACGTTCGGCATGCCGACGTTCGGGAAAAGCGTGTTGTTCCAGCCGGTGGGCCGCTTTTCGTCAACATAGAAGGAACGCAGATAGGTGTACAGCCAGTCGGCGCCACTGCCCTCCTCCGAGGCGCGCGCACGCGCCACCAGGGTCAGATCTGGCGGGGCCGCGCCAAACCACAGTTTCTGTTCGTCCGGGCGCGCCGCGACACGCATCGGCTCGGCGATCTTGACCGCGGTGAACATCAGGTTGTCCTTGACTTGCTGGTCGGTCAGGCCGAGGTCGGTCAGGCGGCTATAGCGGACAAAGCTGGCGCCATGGCAGTTCAGGCAGTAATTGACGAAGGTTCTGGCGCCGCTTTGCAGGGCGGCCTTGTCGCCCTGTACGTCCGGCGCCTTGTCGAGATGGACACCAGCGCCGCTGGCCAGCGCGACAGCGGGGGCAAAGAGCAATGCCGTAAGCAGTTTTTTCATTGTTTGCATTCCTTTACATCGTCACGCGATCAGGTTCCGGCTTGTACTTGTCGATCTTCGACCACCAGGGCATGGTCAGGAAGTAAAGAAAGTAGTAAGCACTGAGGACCTGCGCCACGGGGGCGCTCGGGATGACGCCGAAGAAAGCGTAGGACGGCGGTTGCGTGCCAAGGAAGCCAAGAATGACGAAGGAGATCACGAAGATCGTCAGCAGGGTCTTGAAGATCGGGCCACGATAACGGATCGACTTGACCGGACTGCGATCGAGCCATGGCAGGAAAGCGAGAATCACGACCCCAGCCCCCATCGCGACGACACCCCAGAACTTGGCGTCAATCCCGAACAGCGGCCAGACCATGGCGCGCAGCAACGAGTAGTAGGGCGTGAAGTACCATACCGGAGCGATGTGCAGCGGCGTCTTCAACGGGTCGGCAGGCAGGAAGTTGTTGTACTCGAGGAAGTAGCCACCGCCCTCCGGAGCGAAGAAGACGATGATCGAGAACACCATCAGGAAGACGACGACTCCGACAATGTCTTTCACCGTGTAGTACGGATGGAAGGGAATGCCATCGAGCGGATGCCCGTGCACGTCCTTGCGCTTCTTGATTTCAACGCCATCCGGGTTGTTCGAACCGACTTCGTGCAATGCCAGGATGTGCGCGGCGACGAGGCCGAGCAGGACCAGCGGCACGGCGATGACGTGGAACGAGAAGAAGCGGTTGAGCGTCGCGTCGCCGACGACGAAGTCGCCACGGATCCAGATCGACAGGGGCTCACCGATCAGCGGTATCGCCGAAAAGAGATTGACGATCACCTGTGCTCCCCAGAAGGACATTTGTCCCCAGGGCAACAGATAGCCCATGAAGGCCTCGGCCATCAGACACAGGAAGATCAGGGTGCCGAAGATCCAGATCAGCTCGCGCGGCTGTCGATACGAACCGTACAGCATGCCGCGGAACATGTGCAGATAGACGACGACGAAGAACGCCGACGCGCCCGTCGAATGCATGTAGCGAATCAGCCAGCCCCAGTTTACGTCGCGCATGATGTACTCGACGCTGGCGAAAGCCACGGGGATGCCATTCGCGTTCAGCGAGGCATCCGGCTTGTAGTGCATGACGAGGAAGATGCCGGTGACTATCTGGATGACCAGCACGAGCATGGCCAAGGAGCCGAAGAAGTACCAGAAGTTGAAGTTCTTCGGCGCATAGTACTCGGACAGGTGCCCGCGCCACATCGAGGTTGCCGGAAAGCGGGCGTCAACCCACTCGAGCAGATTGCCCTGCAGCGAACCGTCCGACTTGTACTTTTCGAATTCCGTATTCGACGCCATGGCTTAGGCCCCCTTCTTGTCTTCACCGATGAGAATGCGCTTCTCCGACAGATACATGTGCGGCGGCACCTCGAGGTTGTCGGGAGCTGGCTTGTTCTTGAAGACCCGGCCGGCGAAGTCGAAGGTGGAGCCGTGACACGGGCACAGGAAACCTCCCAGCCAGGCAGCGTCCATACCGTCTTCGGTACCCTTCTTGAACTTGGCCGAGGGCGAACAACCCAGATGGGTACAGATCCCCACGGCGACCATGATCTCCGGCTTGATCGAGCGCGTCTCGTTCTTGCAATAAGCCGGCTGCATCGGTTTTTCGGACTTCGGATCGGCCATCGAGTCGTTGAGCTTGGGCAGCGTTTCGAGCATTGGTGCGCTGCGATTGATGATCCACACCGGCTTGCCCCGCCATTCGACGGTCATCATCTGACCGGGCTCGAGGCTGGCGAGGTCGACCTCAACCGGCGCACCGGCAGCCTTGGCCCGTTCGGACGGCAGCATGCTGGAGAGGAAGGGCACGACCGCGGCCAGCGCCCCCACCCCACCGATCGCAGCGGTCGCGACGACCAACCGTCGCCTCCCGCCGTCCACTTTGCACTCATTGCTCATAGCGCTGTTTCCCAGGACGTGATGAAAAGTTGGTACGAACTAAACCGCATTATTATACTCCAAAGCCGCCGCGGATTGAATCGCTGGGCCCCTGAAACGCTTAGCCTGCAAGCGGTCGACGCTCACGCAGGGCCTGTGCCAGCGTTCCCGAATCGACGTATTCCAGCTCGCCGCCGACCGGCACGCCACGGGCTATTCGCGACACGCTGACGCCGCGGCTGCGGAGCATTTCCGAAAGATAGTGTGCCGTAGCCTCGCCTTCGTTGGTGTAGTTGGTGGCGATGATCACCTCACGCACCAGCCCGTCACCGCAACGAGCCAGAAGCCGCTCGAGGTGCAGTTCGGCTGGCCCGATACCGTCGAGTGGCGAGACGCGACCCATCAAGACGTAGTACAGGCCCGAATAGGCGTGCGTCTGCTCCATCATGTTCATGTCGACCGGCGTTTCGACCACACACAACTGGCTGGGATCGCGCTTCGCCGAGAGGCAGCGAGAGCAGATCTCGGTTTCGGTGAAGGTATTGCAACGCTGACAATGGCGCAGCGCAGCGAGCGCCAACTGCAGCGCATCGGCCAGGCGATCGGCACCCGGCCGATCGTGCTGCATCAGATGGTAGGCCATGCGTTGAGCCGACTTTGGACCAACGCCTGGCAGACAACGCAAAGCCTCGATCAGTGACTCGAGACTCGACGGGGCGTTCATCAGAACGGCATCTTGAACCCGGGTGGCAGGTTGAGACCAGCGGAAAAGCCCGCCATGCGCTCCTGCGAGACTTGCTCGGCACGCCGCATGGCGTCGTTCAGCGCGGCCGCGACGAGGTCTTCGAGCATTTCCCGGTCATCCATCACCGACGGGTCGATCGCCACCCGGCGGACGTCGTGACCACAGGTCATCAAGACCTTGACCATGCCGGCTCCTGACTGCCCTTCGACCTCCAGTTGCGCAAGTTGCTCCTGCGCCTTCTTCATGTTTTCCTGCATCTGCTGAGCCTGCTTCATCAGGCCGGCGATCCCGCCTTTCATCATCTTGCTTGCCTCGAGGTGAACAAAAGAACCAGAAAAGAATCAAATGGGTTTAATGGACGATTCGATCAGTGTGGCATCGAAGGTGTCGATGATTTCACGTACGAAGCCGTCCTTCTCGACCGATGCTATGGCGCGATCCTGTCGCTCGCGACGATCGCGCTGCGCCGTCGCCGCCGGCGTGTCGCCGGAGACTTCATCGAGTTCGATGGCGAGCTGCAGCGGTCGACCGAAATGCTCGGCGAGCGACTGCTGCAGCTTGTCCTGCGCCGGCTTGATCAGCAGATGGCGGTGCGCCGGCGACAGGCGGAGAACCATCCGGGCTCCCGCAAGATCGCGCAACTCGCAGTGCTGACCCAGTTCCCGCGCCATGCCGCTGATCTTCAGCGCGGCCAGAATGGCGTGCCAGTCACCGGCCGGGCGATCCGGCTCGACCGCTGGCACTGACGCGGCAGCGGCGGGCGGCACCGACCCGCCGACCAACGCACCGTCCGCAGAAGCCGGCGTACGCTGGCTGCCAGTCGCTGCCGCCGGCACGGCTGCCCGAGGCGTTGGTGCTGCCCGGGGACGGGGGACGCTCGGCGCGGTCCCCGTGGAGCGCCCTGCGCCCTCGTCATCGAGCACCGGTCGGAAGGTGTACAGGCGCAGCAGCGTCATGATGAAGCCGGCCTGCTCGTCCGGCGCCAGAGGCAGTTCCTGGCGGCCATGCACAGCGATCTGGTAGGCCAACTGAACGAACTCGGGATCGAGAGCGGTCGCCAGTTCGAGAACCCGCGACCGCTCCGGCATGTCGTCAGCGATCGCCCGAGGCGCCAGCTGGGCAATCTGCAAACGGGTGAACAGGCTCGCCATCTCCTGTAACGCCGCGTCAAACGAGAGGCTGCGCGCCGTCATGTCGTCCGCGATCCGCAACAAAGCGGCCGCGTCGCCAGCCAGCAAGGCATCGAGAATGGAGAACAGCTGGTCGAGGTCGACCGAGCCAAGCATTTCCCGGACCTGTGCTTCCTCGACCTTGCCCGAACCGTGCGCGATCGCCTGATCGAGAAGCGACAGCGCATCGCGCATGCTGCCCGCCGCCGAGCGGGCGAGCAAATGCAGCGCTCCGGTATCGGCGCTGATGGCCTCGACTTCGAGGATGTGCTTGAGATGGCTGGCGATCAGGGGCTGCGTCATCTGCTTGAGATTGAACTGCAGGCAGCGGGAAAGAACCGTCACCGGAATCTTCTGCGGGTCGGTGGTCGCCAGAATGAATTTCACGTGCTCCGGGGGTTCTTCGAGGGTCTTCAACATGGCGTTGAACGCCGACGTCGAGAGCATGTGCACCTCGTCGATGACATAGACCTTGAAGCGACCGCGGGTCGGCGCATAGACGGCGTTCTCGAGCAACTGCCGCATCTCATCGACACGCGTATTGGTCGCCGCGTCGACCTCGAGGAGGTCGACGAAACGTCCCGAATCGATTTCCAGACACGCCGAGCAGGTGCCGCAGGGCGTCGCGCTGACGCCGGTTTCGCAATTCAGTGCCTTCGCCAGGATCCGCGCGAGCGTCGTCTTGCCGACGCCGCGTGTGCCGGTAAACAGATAGGCATGATGCAGCCGCTGTTCCGTCAGTGCGTGAGTGAGCGCGCGAACCACATGCTCCTGGCCAACCAGATTGGCGAAAGTTCGCGGGCGCCACTTGCGCGCCAGGACTTGGTAACTCATGGGACGGATTCTAGCAGATGGGGCAAGCGGCCCCGCGGGAGTTTTTCGGGGTCGGCTACCGAGGGTGCCGGCCGCGGTGGCGCACACAAGGCTTCGCGAATCGCGGCAATGACCGGCCCATGGAAAGGTGGCGAGCCTTACCCCCGGCACTCACATGAGACGGCTGTGGCTGCTTCCTTCCGGACCTGACCAGGTTCACCATCCTGCGATGCGGGGAGACCCGCCACGTGAAATCCTACCACATCAGCCACCACCGCGCCGGAAACAGTGCATGAAGTCGTCGATGAACGCGGCCTCCTGCAGCGGCTCGCTGCCGGCAAAGTCGATGGACACCGCCAGACGCGGCAACGCGAGCGCGCCCAACGGCAAGGCCGGCAGCGGTCGGCAACAGATGTCCACCGTGCGAGCCTCTTGCCGCAAGCGCCACCCCTCGGCCAGCCGGTCGACGGACCAACCGGCCAACAGAGGCCGCAACTGGCGCTCGAACTCGCGCAGCGTCAGAGTCATCACATACTGCGACACCCATCAGCCACCGGCGATCGGCGGCCAGATCGCCACCACGTCGCCAGCCGTCAACAGTCTTCCGGCACGCTGCGACGGCGGGATGTATTCGCCATTGACCAGAACCAGATGCACCATTCGCGGTGGCAACGACCAGGAATCGATCAGCGCGGCGACGCTGCAGTCGTCGGCAACTTCGAGCGGCAGCGCGTTCGTCCGCCGCGCCGCCGCCGGCAGATGGTCGGAAAGCGAGGCGAACAGCTTGAAAACGATCTCCATCAGTGCAGAGCGGCCAGCCCTCTGGCGAGATACGCTTCGCTCAACTGCAGCGGGTTGGCGAGCAAACGGTCTTTCCATGGCCCGAGACGCACCCTGCCCTGGATCAGACCACGCAGGACGCCGATGTGCTCGGTATGACCGATACTGTTGGCGCCGACCAGCCGGTCACCGTCGAAAACCAGGCGCAGGTAGCGGTAGTCGGCCTGATCGACCAGGCTTGCCGTCTCGCCGCCGGGCACGCCCTGCCATTGACCAAAGGAAACCGAGATCAGCCCGAGGGTGTCAAGGACGTTGAAGACGAAAGTCCCGCGCAGGGTCGCGGCTTGCCCCGCCATGTTGAGCGCCGCGATGCGGGCCTGCTCGACAGCATCGGGCTGAATCGCGTTCACCACGCGTCGGCCGGTACCCAGTTCGACCGCTTCGGCAACATCGCCGGCAGCATGGACGCCGGCGATGTTGGTCTGCATCGCCTCATCGACGAGGATGCCGGCATCGACCGCCACGCCACTGCCGGCGAGGAAGGCGATGTTCGGCTTGACGCCGGTGGCGCTGATCAGCACGTCCACCTCGATCGCTTCGCCGTCGTCGAGCGTGACCCGCAGGGCCTCGCCGGCGGGAGCGATGGCCACCACCTGCCGGCCGGTGCGAACGCCAACGCCCTTGTCCTCGCACCAGCGACGAATCATCGCACCGGCCACCTCGTCCATCATTCGCGGCACCATCCTGTCGCCCATTTCGACGACGGTCAGCCGGGGGCCACGGGCCGCCAGCGATTCCATGATGATGCAGCCGATGAAGCCGGCGCCCATCTGCAGCACACGCGCCCCGGGATTTACCGTGGCGGCAATGGCCCGCGCGTCGGCCAGTGTCCAGCAGGTCAATACCTTCGGCGAATCAATGCCGGGAATCGGCGGACGCACCGGGTGGGCGCCGGTGGCAATGAGCAGGCGATCGTAAGCGAGACCACTGCCGTCAGCCAGCCGAAGCCGCCGGGCACCCGTATCGAGGGCCGTCACTCGCCCCTGCCGCAAGCGAATTCGCAAACCCTCGAAATGACCCGCATCCTTGCGCAGATAGGTTCCCTCCTCGCCGATGCGCCCCATCAGCAGATAGGGAATGGCCATGCGCGAATAGGGAGGTTCGGCTTCGTCGCCAATCAGCGTGATTTCGCTGTGTGGATCGACGCGTCGCAGCGTCTCTGCGGCAACCACCCCGGCCGGGCCGTTGCCGATGATGACGTGGCTGGCCAACTCAGAGCCCCAGACGCGCGCGCGTCGCCGCTGTCGGCACTCCGTCGGGCGTCCAGCCACGCAGGCTGTAGTACTCGGGAAGCATCTTGCCGAGCTCGGCCACCATGCCTTTCGAGGCGCCTGTCTTGCACGGTTCGTTGAGCAGGCGCGGCGGCAGCGTGTCATCCTTGCCGGTGATGCCTGCCGCCAGGTTGAAGTCCCGCTCGAGATTCCAGATGCGTTCGCCCGTCTGCAGCAGTGACTCCAGCGACCAGTCGCCTTCGCACGCCGACTGGATCTGCGGCTGAATGTCGTTCATCGTCCAGGCGAAGGTGGTGAAGACGCACAAGCCGCTGGAGTCGACCGCGGCAGTGGCATCCTGGAAAGCCTTCAGCAGTTCGGGCTTGCCGGCAGTCTCGCGCGGGTCGGTCTTCACCGGGATGCCGAAAACCTCGCTCGACACCATATAGCCGCGCAAATGGCAGGCGCCACGGTTCGACGTGGCATAGGCGAGACCCATTCCCTGCAGGGCACGCCCGTCGTACGCGGGGAACTCCTGCCCCTTGACGGTCATCGACAAGTCCGGTCGGCCATAGCGCGTGCACAGGCGCTTAGACCCCAGCCCGACGACCTTGCCGAAACCCTCGCCACGCGCGGTCATTTCGGCCAGACGGCAGAGCGCTTCAGCGGAACCGAAAGGCGCCTCGAGGCCGATGTCGTCGCGGGTCAGGATGCCCAGTTCGTAAAGCTCCATCACCGCGCCGACTGTCGCACCGAACGAGATCGGGTCCATGCCGTCTTCGTTGCACACCAGGTTGGCATACTGAAGGGCCTCCAGATCGTCGACCCCGTTGGCATTGCCCAGCGCCCAGGCGGCTTCGTATTCGAGGCCGCCACTGGCCCCCCAATACTGCGGCTTGGTCTCGACCGAGAAGTGGGTTTCGTCGATACGCGAAATCCGGCCGCAGGCGATCGTGCACCCAAAACAGGCCTGGTTGGTGACGAGATGCGTCTTGCCATCCGTCGTGCGCTTTTCGTGCATCGCTTCAGCCGAGATCTTGCGTGCCCCCTCGAACTGCACGTCGCGATGGTTGCGGGTCGGCGAAGCACCCATTTCGTTGATCACGTTCATCAGAACCTGCGTGCCGTAGGTGGGCAGCCCCTGCCCGGTCACGGCGTTTTCTGCCAGCACCTTCTTGCCGGCAGCGACTGCCGCCATGAAGGACTTCGGATCGGCAATGTTGCCCACCCCAAGCGTACCGCGAACGGCAATCGCCTTGAGGTTCTTCGATCCCATCACCGCACCGACACCGGAGCGCCCGGCTGCGCGGTGCAGATCGTTGACGATCGCCGCGAAGAGGACCTGATTCTCGCCGGCGCGACCAATGCTGGACACCCGCAGCAAGGGATCCTGGTGACGCTTCTTGAGCGTGCCTTCGGTGTCCCAGACGGTCCTGCCCCAGAGATCCTCCGCGGCAAGCAGTACCGCCTTGTCGTTCTCGATATGCAGATAGACCGGGCGCGGGGACTTGCCCTCGACGATGATCATGTCCCACCCGGCCGCCTTGAGTTCGGCGCCGAAGAAGCCACCGGAATTCGAGCAGGCGATGACACCGGTCAGTGGCCCCTTGGTGACCACGGAATAGCGGCCGCCGGTAGACGCCATCGTCCCGGTCAGCGGGCCGGTGGCATAGATGATCTTGTTCTCTGCCGCCAGTGGGTCGACCAGCGGGTCAATCTCGCTGACCAGATACTTGCTGGCCAGCCCACGTTGACCGAGATACTGCGCCGCCCAAGCCATGTTCAACGGTTCGCTGACACAGCTCCCCTGGGTGAGGTTAACGCGAAGAACCTTGCGTGTCCAAGCCATGATCGTCTCTCCTCAAACGCGTGCAGCACTGTCAGTCTTCTGCGCCCATTGACGCATCCGCTCGAGGCCTGTCCAGTCCGCATCGATATAGGTGATGGCGCTGGTCGGGCAAGCGGAGGCACATGCTGGGTCGCCGCCACAGAGGTCGCACTTCTGGACTTTGCCACTGCCATGGTTGTAATTGATCGTCCCGAACGGGCAGGCGATCGTGCACACTTTGCAGCCGACGCATATGGCGTCCACTACCACCTTGGCGCCGGTGCCGGCATCGATCTTGATCGCCTCGACCGGACAAGCGTTGAGACACCAGGCTTCGGCGCACTGCGTACAGGTGTAGGGAACTTTCCGGCCTTCGTGGTGGAAATCGAAAACCTTGATGCGCGATGTGGCGGGGTTGAACAGACCGGTGTTTTCGTACGAACAGGCCATTTCGCACTGCAAACAGCCGGTGCATTTGCCCGGATCGATGTGCAAGGACTTCTGCATGACGTCTCCTCCGTTGAGTGATCGATGATCCTGTTGAACGACGTCGCGATATCTTCCGCAACTGAAAGACCACTATAGGCAATATCAGGCACTTGTGAAAGGTGCGCCGCAGCAATCCGCAGTCTTCCGTCCGCTGATCAGCGGCCGTCCTCGATTGGCCAAGTGCGGAGGAAATCGTCACCTTCACACGCCGATTGGCGAGTCCTCGACGGCAAGGCCGGCGACAACGGCGGCCCCGGAATGGCTTAGAATTCGACCTTCCCGAGCCTGAGCATCTGCCGACCGCTTCGTCATGCGCGGCAGATCGCGGCCGCGTCACTGCCTGTCCATCAGGCCGCCGAGTGCGGGAAGGCGGCAAGCGGCCGTTACGCGACGGCAGCAGTCGGGCAACACCTGCAAGATTCCGGGCCACCGACCCGCGTCGCGGCACCGCATGTCAGTCGGCCGCTTGCTGATTTACAACGCACCTATAGAACGATCACCATGGAAGCAACCCGCATCTGCCTAGTCCGCCACGGCGAAACAAACTGGAATGCTCAACAGCGTATCCAGGGACAGATCGATATCGGCCTGAACGCGGCCGGACTGGCACAAGCAGCCGCAGCGGCAAGGTGGCTGGTTGGTCAGCCGGTCGTGGCACTGTACAGCAGCGACTTGCTGCGCGCCCGCCAGACTGCCGAGAGTATCGCGACGACGCTGAAACTGCTGCCGATTCTGCGGCCGGAATTTCGCGAGCGACGCTATGGCCTGTTTGAAGGATTGACCTACGCCGAATCCCGTGCCGCCTACGCAGCCGACTACCTGTCATTCGAGAGACGTGATCCGGACTTTGTCATTCCGTGCGGCGGCGAGAGTCTGCAGCAACTGCACGAACGCGTCAGCACGGGCCTGCGGCTGTTGGCAGCTGGGCATCGCGGGGAAACGATCGTCGTGGTGACACACGGAGGCGTCCTCGACATCGTGAACCGTCTGGTCCGCGGCAACCCGCTCAGCAGCCCCCGCGACTTCCTGATTCCGAACGCTGCCATCAACTGGGTAAGCGCCCACGGCGACGCGTGGAGGCTCGAGGTGTGGGGTCAGACAGAGCACCTCGCAAAGTTCGGCCTTGACGAGCTTCCGTAGCGACCGTACCTGGGAGAGCGCGCCGTGCGTGAATCACGGCGGAGAGAGACGCCGGCGCCGCGGGACACCCAACAGGCGCCGCTACTGCCAAGCGACGCGTCCCCGTCAGCCGGTGATGTACTTCTCCATCTGCTGAATGATGAACTGCTGCTCGCAGATCGTCTCCTTGACCACATCACCAATGGAGACTATGCCAACGACGCGGCCATCGTCGTCGAGAACCGGCAAATGCCGGAAATGCTTTTCGGTCATGATCGCCATACACTCATCGACCGTCCGGTCCGGAGTTACATAGAGCACCTTGTCGGTCATGATCTCGCGGACCCGGGTGTCCTTCGACGCCTTGCCGAAGAGGATCACCTTGCGCGCATAGTCGCGTTCCGAGAATATGCCGACAAGTTGTTTGCCGTCAAGGACGAGGACCGCGCCAACGTTGTGATCGGCCATCACCTGCAAGGCATGAAAAACGGCATCGTCCGGCGAGACGATCACCAGCGGCCCGCTCTTGTCGGCGAGGATTTGCCTGAGTGTCTTCATGAAGCGTCCTTTCTGGTCGGGAAGTCACCGCCATACTAGGGCCTCAGGCGCTTCTTGCCAAGGGGCAGAATGACGGGCCAAGGCGGGCAGGGGGGCTGCCCGTGCCGTCAGCCAACGCGCGCGCCAGTCTAGCGCAGACCGGCAGCGTACTCGGCGACGGCGGCTATCTGATGGTCGGAGAGCTTGCCGGCAATGGTCCGCATCACCTTTTCCGAATCGTTGGCGCGCTCGTGACTCCTGAACGTCTTCAGTTGGCTGGCCGTGTACTCGGCGTACTGCCCGGCCAGGCGCGGATACTGCACCGGCAAGCCGGCACCCGCCGGGCCATGACACCCGGCGCAAGCCGGAATCCCCTTCTCGAAATCACCCATGCGCCACAAGGTCTTGCCCTCGGCAAGCAGCTTCTCCTCCTTGGCCAGCGAGGGCTTCATCTTCTGCTGCGAGAAGTACGCCGCCAGATTCCGCATGTCTTCGTCCGACAGCGCCGCAACCATGCCACCCATGATGGCATTGTTGCGCACTGCCGGTTTGCCGTCGGCTGCCTTGAAATTGCTGAGCTGTTTGTACAGATACTCGGAAATCTGACCGGCAAGAATCGGGTTGGCCGGCGCCGGGCTGTTTCCGTCGGCGCCATGGCAGGCCACACAAACGCCTTCGGCAATCTCCTTGGCTTTGGCCAGGTCAGGTTTGGCTTTCGCCTGCTCCGTTGCGAAGGCGGGGAAACTGGCGGCGAGGAGAACCGCAAGCACCGTTGTACGAATCATGTCGAGACTCCCATAGACAACATTGACTAATCTGAGGCCGGAGAAGCGAACCAACAAACCTGATATTCTATATCACTTTGCCTCCTCGGCACGCGCCTGTTCCGCCTATCCATCCACTCCCGGGTCCATCGATGCCTCTATTTCAGCAGGCCGCTTTTCACACGACGGTCGCCGATTTGCGTGATCTGCCCAGCGATTCGCTATGCGAAGTCGCCTTTGCCGGGCGTTCGAACGCTGGCAAGTCGTCGGCGATCAACACGCTGGCCAATCATTCGCGACTGGCTTTCGTGTCGAAGACGCCGGGACGCACCCAGCACCTGAACTATTTCCGACTCGCGGACGGCAAGTACTTCGTTGACTTGCCGGGCTATGGCTTTGCCAAGGCTCCCGAGGAAATCAGGTCGCAATGGGAGGGCTTGCTTGCCCCCTATCTGCGCCACCGCGAGGTACTGCGCGGCTTGGTCCTGATCATGGACAGTCGACACCCTCTTACGGAACTCGACGTTCAGATGCTCAGGTGGTTCGCGCCGACCGGCAAACCGCTGCATGTCCTGTTGTCGAAGGCCGACAAGCTGACTCGCCAGGAGCAGGTTCTCGCCCTGCGCGAAGTGCATGCGGTGCTGCAGGAGTTTGGTGAGAACGGCAGCGTGCAACTCTTTTCAAGCCTTAAGAAGTCGGGCGTCCGAGAAGCCGAGACGGTGCTTGCCGGCTGGCTTGGCCTGACAATGAGGGAAGAAACGCCACCGCCTGCCGGTCTGAGCACCGAGAAGAAAGCGCGCCCGAAGCAGCGTGCTGCCATGGGCTGGGGCGCCCGCAACGCCGGCAAGCCCCGCTGACAAAAAAAGCCCCCGGCAAAGGGGGGGCCGGGGGCGAGACATGCCTTAAGGGAATAAGGCACCCGCTCAGGGAGGTGAAGCGGGGGATGGCAAGACCATCCGTCGGTGAGAGTCGGGAGACGGCCACCGGTTCCCCGAGACCCTTTCTTTTTTCATCAATATTGTCTATCTGGTCGCCAGGATATCTATGGATTACACAGGAAGCTTCCCGACGCGACGCATGCGACGCATGCGTCGCGACGATTTTTCCCGTCGCCTGATGCGCGAGTCGCGCCTCGACGTCGATGACTTGATCTACCCGGTGTTCGTGCTCGCCGGTGTCGGACGTGTCGAGCCGGTCGCCTCCATGCCGGGAGTCGAACGGCAGAGTCTGGACCAACTGTTGAAGACAGCCGAACGGGCACTGGCCCTCGGCATTCCGGCACTGGCCCTGTTCCCGGTGGTCGACGCCAGCGGCAAGTCGTCGGGAGCGGAAGAGGCCTATAACCCCGATGGCCTGGTGCCACACGTGGTAGCCGCCTTGAAGAAGGAGTTCCCCGAACTTGGCGTGATCACCGACGTTGCCCTCGATCCTTACACCAGCCATGGCCAGGACGGCCTGATCGACGCCGACGACCCACGCGGCTACGTACTGAACGATGAAACGCTCGAGGTCCTCGCGCGACAGGCACTGTCTCATGCGCAGGCAGGTGCCGACATCGTCGCGCCATCCGACATGATGGACGGCCGTGTTGCGCGCATTCGTGGCGCGCTAGACGCTGCCGGACACATACATACACGGATCCTGGCTTATTCGGCGAAGTACGCATCGAGTTTCTACGGCCCGTTTCGCGATGCTGTGGGGTCAGCCGGCAACCTCGGCAAAGGCACCAAGCACAGCTATCAAATGGACCCGGCAAATAGCGACGAAGCGCTCCGCGAAGTGGCGCTCGACCTCGCGGAGGGAGCCGACATGGTGATGGTCAAGCCCGGCATGCCCTACCTCGACATCGTTCGGCGCGTCAAGGACGAATTCAAGGTGCCCACCTACGTCTATCAGGTCAGTGGCGAATATGCGATGCTCAAGGCGGCCGCCCAGAACGGCTGGTTGGACGAGCAGGCTTGCGTACTCGAGAGCCTGCTGGCGTGCAAGCGGGCTGGCGCTGACGGCATCCTGAGCTACCATGCGCTATCAGCCGCCGCCTGGCTCAAGGCTTCTGCTTGAAACCGGCTGCCGGGCACCGGCGTCGAACAGGTGCCCGACTCTCCACAAGGCGATAGAAAAGTGCGCCGGCCGCCATGCTGGCCAACCAGGCGATGACCATTCCTGCCAGGTTGACACCGGCAGTGGGCGGCGCAAAACGGGCAAACAGACCGCTGACGACCAGGCAGACCGGGAAGTGAACCAGAAAGACCGAGTAGGAGATTTTCCCCAGCCCGGCAATCAGGCGCGACCTCGGCCAGCTGTCCAGGAAGCCGGTGCACCGCGCCAGGCCAAGTGCCAATGCCACCACCAGCGCCACGGCAATGCGCGAGCGATAGTCGACGAGCAGCGCCGTGACCACCGGTACGACAAGCAGCAGTAGCCACCCGGCTATCGGTTGCTTGCGGGCTGTTGCCCAGTAGATCAGCACGCCCAGCGCGTAGGAACCGAAGAAGTACACGCCCCAGACGTCCCAGTCCGCATCGCGGTTGAAGTGGTACAGCGAGGCCAGTGCCAGGGCGCCGACCAGCAAGGCGCCCACGAAGGCCGCTCGCCCAGCGCCTTGTCCGAGGCGCCGCGCCAGCCAGAGAATCCCGAGCAGCAGGGCGAACAACTGGAAGTCGATGGCGATGTACCAGACGCCTGCCGACAGGCCCTCGTAACCGAGAATGCTCTGCAGCAGAAAGGCATGCGCAACGACCTGCGGCAGCGTCGGCAGGCCGGGCAGAGAGTCGTGCGTCATCAGGCGGCGGGCGATTGCGGCGCAGGCGATGCCGAGCAGCACGGCCGCCAGATAAGGAATCACGAGCTTCAGGTAGCGCCTCCACAGCAGGGACAACGGCCGGGGCGCCAACAGCACGCCACTCGGAGCCAGACTCTGCGCAGCGAGAAAACCACCGATCACCAGGAAGGCTTGCACCGCTATGCGCGCCTCCTGGCTGAGCCAGGAGACCAAGTTTGGCAGCAGGGAATGGGCATGGTCGGACATGGGCCCGTAGAACGCCAGGTGATGCAGGACGATCAACTGCGAGGCGACAGCCTTGAGCGCGTCGACAAAGGCAAGTCGTGGTCCGGATCCGGGGAGTGGAGCCTCAGCCACTCAGGAAGCGCGCGTGGTAGTCGTCGAAGGGCATCGGCCTGCCGCGCAGGTACCCCTGCATCTCGTCACAGCCTTCACCGGTGAGAAACTCCCGCTGCGCCTCGGTCTCGACGCCTTCCGCAATCACCGTCAGTTGCAGACTGTGGCCGAGGGCAATCACCGCGCGCGCAATGGCGCAGTCCTCGGTGTCGTTAGGGAGTCCGCGGACAAAGCTCTGATCGACCTTCAGCTTGTTGAGCGGCAAACGCTTCAGATAGGCAAGCGACGAATAGCCGGTACCGAAATCGTCGATGACCAGACTGATCCCCATTGCCCGCAGGTTGTCGAGGACCTGGACGCTGTTTTCGGCATGGCTCATGATCGCGCTTTCGGTGATCTCCAGTTCCAGAAAGCGGGCCGGCAACCCGGAGAGTTCCAGCGTCCTGCGCGCCGTCTGCTGGATTCGACCGCGCGCGAACTCGACGCCGGATACGTTGACCGACAGCACACCGGGAGCCAGACCAGCGGCTACCCACGTCGCCCACTGGCACGCCGCCGTCCCTTGCACCCACTCGCCGATCGGCACGATCAGTCCCGACTCCTCGGCCAACTTGATGAATTCTCCCGGTAACACCAGCCCTTGCTGCGGACGTAACCAACGCACCAGCGCTTCGGCGCCGACCACCTTGCCGGTAGCGAGCGAAAACTGCGGCTGCAGGTACACTCGCAGTTCGCCACGTTCGATCGCGCGCCGCAGGTCGGTCTCCATCTGCAGGCGGGCCAGCGAGGTCTGGGTGAGATCCTTGGTGAAGAACTCGTAGGTGTTGCGGCCGCGTTCCTTGGCGCGGTACATGGCGACGTCGGCGTTCTTCATCAAGGTTTCGGCGTCTGCACCATCCTGGGGAAAGACGCTGATGCCGATACTGGCGCCGACAAAGAACTCATGCTCGACGGTCACCGGTGACGCCTGCAGGACATTGAGAATCTTCTCGGCGATGTGCGAGACGGCCGTCGGCTCGCCGACGTCCTCGATGACGATCAGAAACTCGTCGCCGCCGAGCCTGCCGACGGTATCGGATTCGCGCATCAGCCGGCCAAGCCGCCACGCGACCTCACACAACACCCGATCACCGACCTGATGGCCGAGCGTATCGTTGATATTCTTGAAGCGATCGAGGTCGATGAAGAAGACCGCCAGACCCGTCTCGTCGCGATGCGCACGTTGCAAGGCCTTGTGCAGTCGATCACCGAGCAGCAGACGATTGGGCAGCCCGGTGAGCGGATCGTGATGGGCCTGATGATCGAGCTGGTCGTGCGCTCTGCGCAATTCCGTGATGTCCGAGAACACGCCGACATAGTGCGCGACCTTGCCCTGCGCGTCCTTGACGGCGCTGATCGTCAGCGACTCGAGAAAAGTCTGACCATCCTTGCGACGATTCCACAGCTCACCCCGCCAGCGACCCTGAGTACCGAGAGCCTGCCACATGTCCAGGTAGAAACGTCGGTCCTGAAAACCGGATTGCAGCATTCGCGGATTGCGCCCGATGACCTCGTCTTCGGTGTAACCGGTAATTTCGGTGAAGGCGCGGTTGACGGCAATGATGTTGCCGTCCGGCGCCGTGATCGTGATGCCCTCGGCGCTACTGTCGAAGACAGTAGCCGCCTGCAGCAGGCGGGCCTCCATCCGCTTGCGCTCGGTGATGTCGAGCATGACGCCGACCAACCCGCCACCGTTCTCGCCTGGCTTGCCATAAGTGGCCTTGTGAAAGATCACGTCGCGATAGTGGCCGTCCGCGTCGAGAACCCTGGCTTCGTAGACCTGCGAACCCAAGCGGGCGAGGAGCTCGTCGTCGGCCGCTTTGTAGCGATCGGCAAGGTCTGCCGGAGCAACGTCGTAAACGGTAGCGCCGACCACCTCGTCGCGCGACTTGCCGATCAGTTCCAGAAAAGCCTGGTTGCAGCCGAGGTAGCGCCCTTCCTGACTCTTGTAGAAGACCGGACCAGGAATGGCTTCGATCAGTTGGCGCATGAAATGAAGCTGCTGCGACAACTCCAGGGTACGGTCGGCCACGCGTTGCTCGAGTTCGAGGTGGCTTTGCCGCAAGGCCTGCTCGGCAGCCCGCTGGGCAGTCACATCCGCATAAGCCCAGATCCAGGTCTCGCTGTCCGCGCTCTCGCCAATGGTGCGACCAATGGCATGCACCCAGATTGGCGTACCATCGCGCCGCTGGTAAAGGAGTTCGCCGTCAAAGGTTTCGCCGCTTGCCGATTCCCCGTAGACCTGTCGTCCAACCGCTTCCCACGCCTCATCGCTGGCAAACAGGACACGCGTCGGCTGGCCCGCCAGACCGCCCTCCAGGTACCCGAAAATCTCCTCGCAGCGACGATTGCAGCGCAGAATCATGCGATTGCGGTGATAGGAAATACCGATCATCGCGTTGTCGAAGATCAGTTGCTGCTCCCAGAGGCTTTCGACGAGCGCCTCTTCGGCCGCCCGGCGGGCGGTGACGTCTTCGAAGAGCCAGACATAACCTTCGGCCGGGTTTGCCGGGTTGAGCAAGCTGCCGGTAACCTGGCACCAGATTGGCGTGCCGTCGGCCCGACAGTACTCCAGCTCGCCGATGAACTTGCCGGACTCGTCGGCGACTGCGTAGGCTCGCTCGCCCGCCTCGCGCCAGGCGGCTTCGCTGGCGAAGCAGACGCGCGTGGACTGGCCCAGCAGTTGCCCCGGCGCATAGCCGAAAATTCTCTCGAAGCTTGGGTTGCAACGCTGGATGACGCGGTCACGCAGGAAAGCAATTCCCGTCGGCGCTCGCTCGAAGATCAGCGCCTGCTCGCGCAACAGGGCCTCCATGGCCCTGTCGGCCTGACGTTTTTCAGTCACGTCTTCGAACAGCCAGACCAGACCATCACCCGGCTCCCCGGGGTTGGCGAGGCTGCCGGTCACCCGGCACCAGATCGGCAGGCCATCGGACTTGCAGTACTGCACCTCGCCGACGAAGCTGCCGCACTCGTCAATGAGTAGCTGCGCCCGCTCGCCCTTCTCGCGCCAGGCTTCTTCGCTGGCGAAGAAGCAGCGCGTCGATTGACCAATCAGCTGTCCCGGGGAGTAGCCGAAGATCCTCTCCAGGCTCGGATTGCAGCGCTGAATGATGCGATCGCGGACGAAAGCTATGCCGATCGGTGCCGCTTCGAAGATCAGCGTTTGTTCGCGCAGCAGCGCGTCCATTGCAGCGGCCGACGCGCGCTTTTCGCTGACGTCCTCGTACAGCCAGACATAACCCTCATCGGGGTTCGCGCGATTCATCATGCTGCCGGTGATGTGGCAGCAGAACGATTCCCCATTGCGGCGCCGGAAGATCGTGTCGCCGTGGTAGATGCCGGTTTCGGCGATCGCCGCGTACGCGCGGCGGCCAGTCTCGAGCCACGCCTCCTCGCTCGGGTAGTAGAGGCGCGTCGATTGGCCGACCAGTTCGTCCGCCGCATAACCCAGAAGCTCCGCAAAGCGGCGGTTGCAGCGCTGGATGATGCGCTCGCGCAGAATCACGATGCCGGTTTCCGCATTCTCGAAAATGAGCTGCTGTTCGCGAAGCAGGCGCGCGCTGGTGTCGCGCGTGAGGACTTCCTGGGTGACGTCGCGAACGATCCACACGGTGCCCAGACGTGGCGCCGCCGGGTCGATGGCTCTGGCAATCAGATGCGCGACAAAGGTGCTGCCGTCACGGCGCGCCAGGCGAGTTTCGAGGTCAACGATCTTGCCGACCCGCAATTGCGGCCGAACCGTGCCGCGCAAGGCATCGCAGGACGCATCGTCCGGCAGGAAAACCGCGTCCAGCTGCCCGACCAGCGTTCCCGCCGGCCAGCCGAAAAGCTCCTCGGCGCGCGGATTGCAGCGGTAGACAAGGCGGCTGCGCGTACACACCACGGCAATCCCCGAATGATCGAGGATCGCCTTGTATTCAAGAAGTTGCTGCTCCGGTGAGGCTGGCTCTCGCATGGCAATGAAGACGAATTCCTCAGGACACGGTCTGCAAACGGGAAAGATGCCCGGGCAGGTCGAGAAGCGACGGGACGCGCACATCGACGGCCAACGGCCGGCGCGTCGATCGGCTCACCCAAACGGTCTTCATGCCCAGGCGCCTGGCGGTCGTCAGATTGGACAACGAATCTTCGACCATGATGCAGCGATCGGCCCGCAATCGCTCGCTGCGCAACAGCTCACGGAAGCCGCCGACCGCCGGCTTGGGTTGAAAGCGGAGGCGCTCCACCGAATAGACGGCGTCGAAGCAATTGCTGATGCCGAGGAGTTCGAGTACCGCTTCACTGTAACGCAGCGGCGCGTTGGAGAAGACGATCTTGCGTCCCGGCAGACGGCGGAGCATGGCCTTGAGGCCGCGCTCGCAGACCAGCATGTGCTTGAGATCCGGAAACTGGTGGGTATGCCAGAGAAAGTGCTGAGGATCGGTGCCGTGATGACGTACGAGGCCGAGCAGGGTCGCGCCGTAGCGCTGCCAGTAGTCTTGCCGGAGGCGTGTCGCCTCGTCCCGATCGACGCCGAGGTGCTCGTGAATGTAGGCCACCATCGAGCGATTGATGTGCGGGAAGATGTGCGGACTGGCGTCGTGCAGGGTGTTGTCGAGGTCAAAAAGCCAGACCGGCGAAGCGGCTCTCAGCGTCGCCTCCCGATCAATGCGACTTGATCATCGTGCCGACACCGTGGTCGGTCAGGATCTCGAGGAGCAGCGCGTGCTCGACACGACCATCGATGATGTGCACGCTCTTCACCCCGTTGCGCGCCGCGTCAAGCGCCGCACCGATCTTCGGCAGCATGCCGCCGGAGAGCGTGCCGTTGGCAACCATGTCGTCGATCTGCTTCGGCGTCATGCCGGTGATCAGATTGCCTGCTTCGTCGAGGACGCCGGGCGTATTGGTCAGCAGTACCAGTTTCTCCGCCTTCAGAATCTCGGCGATCTTGCCGGCCACGACGTCGGCATTGATGTTGTAGGTTTCGCCACCCTTGCCGACGCCGATCGGGGCCACTACCGGGATGAAACCACCGGACTCCAGGTGCCCGATCAGCGACGGATCGATCTGCGTGATGTCGCCGACCTGGCCGACGTCGATCAAGTCTTCGCTGTTGTCCTGATTGGCCAGCATCAGCTTCCTGGCGCGGATGAAGCTGCCGTCCTTGCCGGTCAGCCCGACCGCCTTGCCACCCGCCTGATTGATCAGGTTGACAACATCCTTGTTGACCTGGCCACCGAGAACCATTTCGACGATCTCCATCGTTTCGTCATCGGTAACGCGCATCCCCTGGATGAATTGTCCCTTCTTGCCCACCCGACTCAGCAGGCTCTCGATTTGCGGGCCACCGCCGTGAACAACCACGACGTTCATGCCGACCAGCTTGAGGAGAACGACGTCGCGCGCAAAACACTGCTTGAGGCTGTCGTCGGTCATCGCGTTGCCGCCATACTTGACGACAATGGTCTTGCCGTGGAAACGTTTGATGTACGGCATGGCCTCGGCGAGAATGGCGGCTGCGTCGGCGGGAGTGATCCAGCGGTCGGTCATGGTGGCGTTCCTGATGATGACCGCCGGATTCTACCCGGCGCCGAAGCAAATAAAAAGGCAAGCTGCACCCAGGGGTGTCGACACCGAGTCGGCCACACTGGCCACCGTCACCAGGGAATCATGAGCCTGTCGAGACCAATCGCCGACCCCGCTCTTGGCCGCTATCGTGGTCGCTTCGCTCCTTCGCCGACCGGCCCCTTGCACTTCGGTTCGCTGGTCGCCGCGGTGGGCAGCTACCTGGACGCGCGTGCCAGCGGCGGCGACTGGCTGCTGCGCATTGAAGACGTCGACCAGCCACGGACGCTGCCGGGTGCCGCCGACGCTATCCTGCGCACCCTCGAAGGCTTTGGTTTTGAATGGGATGGTGAGGTGCTGGTGCAGAGCCGGCGTCTTGATCTCTATCGTGCGGCGCTGGTCGACCGACAGGTGAGCGGCGACGTCTACGCTTGCGCCTGCTCGCGACGCGAGATCGCCGCCAATTCACCCCCAGCAGCTGTGGATGGCGGGCTGGTTTACCCGGGCATCTGCCGTAACGGTCTGGCGGTTGGGCGAACACCCCGCGCCTGGCGAATGCGCGTCGCCGACTGCGAGATCGCCTTTGATGATCGCGTTCAGGGCCACGTCGGGCAGAACCTCGAGCGCGCCATTGGCGACTTCGTACTCCTGCGCGCCGACGGGCAGTTTGCCTATCAACTGGCTGTCGTCGTCGACGATGCGGCACAAGGCGTCACCGAGATCGTCCGCGGCGTCGACCTGCTCGAGTCCACGCCGCGCCAGATCTGGTTGCAGCAGCGCCTCGGACTGCCGACACCAAGGTATGCGCACCTGCCGATCGTGACCAATGCCGCGGGTGAAAAACTCTCCAAGCAGACGCGCGCGGCTGCCGTAGACCCCGCCGCGGGTAGTGCGCCACTGGCGGCGGCGCTTGGTTTCCTTGGCCACGCGGTGCCGCAGGACCTGGGTCGTGCGCCGTTGGCCGATTTCTGGCGCTGGGCGATCGCCGCCTGGTCGATCGAGCGCGTACCGAGGGGGCGCAGGGAGTACCGGGCTGCGCCGGCAACTCAAGGCTTGCGCCCGTAGCCGGCTATGCCGACGAGAACGCGGACCAGATTGTAGCTGGCCCAGCGCAAGAGGCGGGAAGGCCAGCGCAGCCGCTTCCAACTCTCGGCATGGAGTTCGTGAGCGCCACTTTGCATCGCCCCCTGAAGACTGTTGCGCAATTCGTCTGCAAAGTTTCCGTCACGCACGACTATGTTGGCCTCCCTGGCCAGAAGCAGGCTGAAGGGATCGATGTTCGACGAACCGACGGTCGCCCAATGCCTGTCGATGACCGCCACCTTGGCGTGCAGGAAGCTGCGCCGATATTCGAAGATCCGGATGCCGGCCGTCAGCAGCTTGCTGTAGAGCGCCTGCGTGGCGTAATGCAGCAGACGGTACTCGACCCGCCCCTGCAGCAGGATGACCACCCGCACCTTGCGTCGCACCGCATCGTGGAGGGCCTTGCGGAAACGGCGACCGGGCAGGAAATAGGCGTTGGCGAGAAGAATGTCCTCCTGCGCTGTGGCAATAGCCTCCAGATAAGCCTCCTCGATATCGCGCCGGTGGCGGATGTTGTCGCGCACCAGGAAGGCTGCGGTCTGCTCACCCCGGGCTGGCGGTTCTTTGCGGGGGGCCCGCGTCAAGCGGTAGCGGCGAGTCAGCTTGGCCCACAGGACCAGCTCCCACAAGCGGTGCATGGCTTCCTGAATCGGCGTCAGCAGCGGACCTTCGACGCGCACGGCATAGTCGTAGCGCGGTGGCACTTGATGCGGGGTATTGAGGTCGTCGATGACGTTGATACCGCCGACGAAAGCAATGTCCCCATCGATCACGACCAGCTTGCGGTGCAGGCGACGCAGACGATGGCGACGCAACTGAAAGCGCGCGATGTCGGGCCGATAGACCATGGCCTGCACACCGGCGGCGACCAACCGAGGCTGCAGGCGATCGGCAAACTCGCGTGCGCCAAAACCATCGACAAGAACGCGGACGGTGACGCCGCGTCGCGCCGCCCGGGCCATCGCATCGGCAACCTCGCGGCCGGTGACGTCATCCTCGAAAATGTAGCTTTCGAGATGAACCTCGTGCGTCGCTTCGTCGATTGCCCTGATCAGCGCCGGAAAATACTCGGCGCCACTGTTCAGCAGCGTCAGTCGGTTACCGGGCAGGAACCTGGCGGCCATCGCGTCGAGGAATCGCTTCCTGGAAGGTCGCGATGCCGCCCGTCATCGTGCCTTACGGCTGCTGGCTGACGAATACCGCCTGCGCCGGCATCGGCGCCGGGAAGCCGGCTGCCGCCAGCGACTCGCGAATCGTCCGGTTGGTGTCGAAGTACACCTGCCAGTAATGGTCGGTGTGGCAATAGGGACGCACGGCAAGCACCGGACCGACGAGGTTGAATTCGAGAATCTCGACATCCACGGCAGGATCGGCAAGCACATTGGGGATAGTCGCGATCTTCTCCTTGAGCAGTGCCATCGCCGCCGCATGGTCGGCCGCCCCGGACAACTGCGCCTTGAGGTCAACCCGACGATAGGCATTGGTCGAGAAATTCTGGATGGTATCCGAGAAGATCTTGTTGTTGCCGACGAGAGTCAGTACGTTGTCCGGCGTGTTGATCGCCGAGACGAAAAGACCAACCTCCTTGACCGTGCCGGTGATGCCGCCAACCGTCACGAAGTCGCCCACCTTGATCGGCCGCAGGATGATCAGGAACACGCCGCCGGCAAAGTTGGACAGCAGGCCCGACCAGGCCAGGCCGATGGCGACACCGGCAGCGGCAAAGAGCGCGGCAAAGCTGGTGGTCTGAATGCCGAAATAGCCCAGAATGCCGATCACCAGCACGATGTTCAGCGTCACGTTGATCACCGTGCCGAGATAGCGCATGATCGTGGCATCGACCTTCTGACGTTCGAGCGCGCTCTGGACCAGGCTGCCGACGCGGTGGATCAGCCAGCGGCCGATGACCCAGAAAGCAATCGCTGCGAGCACCTTGATGCCGAAGTCCGAAGCGTACTGGACCGCCAAGTCCTGCCAACGCGAAATGTCCTGCGCATTCATGGAATTCTCCTGACTATGGGGAAGTGGTGAGTTTCCCATTGTAGTTGACCCAGTGCAAGCCCGGGCGAGATGCCGCGCTGGCGATCAGGCGCATCGTGGCGCACTGCTTCCCGGGAGAACCGTGCAACAATAGCGCCGCCAGGACGGCTCGGCGAGACGGACCAAGCTGACCGCAAAGACCGTCCGGCAAGCCGGCGGCGGTTGATCCGGGGGCTTGATCCACGTCAATGCCGCGCCGGCCACCCTGCTCTCTAATGGGCGGATTTCCCTTTCTGGACGGCACGATGTTTCGGATCTCCCAGTACATGCAGGAACTCTCGGCGCCAAGACAGCCCGGGCCCAAACTGAACCCACCGGCGCCGGTGGTGATCTGGAATCTCATCCGGCGCTGCAATCTGACCTGCAAGCACTGCTATTCGATTTCCGCCGACACGGACTTCCCGGGAGAACTGGCGACCGACGAGATCTTCGTCGTCATGGACGACCTGAAGGGCTTTCGCGTCCCGGTGCTGATTCTGTCCGGCGGTGAGCCGCTGCTGCGACCCGACATCTTCGACATCGCCCGACGCGCCAAGTCGATGGGCTTCTACGTCGGCCTGTCGTCCAATGGCACCTTGATCGACGCGGCGAACATCGCGCGTATCGCCGACTGCGACTTCGACTACGTCGGCGTTTCGCTCGACGGCATCGGCGAAACGCACGACCGGTTCCGGCAGATGCCAGGCGCCTTCGACGCTTCCCTGAAAGGCATTCGCCTGTGCCGTGACCTCGGACTCAAGATCGGCGTGCGCTTCACGATGACGCAGGACAATGCCCAGGATCTGCCGCGACTGCTCGAACTGGTCGAGGACGAGGGCATCGACCGCTTCTATTTTTCGCACCTCAACTACGCCGGCCGGGGCAACCGGAACCGCCAGGACGACGCGCAGCACCGCCTGACGCGCTGGGCGATGGATCTGCTCTTCGACACCTGCCGGGACTACCAGGAGCGTGGCCTGCACAAGGAGTTCACCAGCGGCAACAACGATGCCGACGGGGTGTACTTCCTGCACTGGGTGCAGAAGAACTTCCCCGACAACGCGGCCAACATCCGCGCCCGGCTGGTCCAGTGGGGCGGCAATTCGTCGGGCGTCAACGTCGCCAACATCGACAATCTCGGTAACGTCCATCCCGACACCATGTGGTGGCACTACAGCCTCGGCAACGTTCGCCAGCGCCCGTTCTCGGCCATCTGGACCGACGTCTCCGATCCGCTGATGGCGGGTCTGAAGCAGTTCCCGCGAAGCGTTTCGGGGCGCTGCGGCGAGTGCCGGCACTTCGACATCTGCAACGGCAATACCCGCGTTCGGGCCCAGCAACTGACGGGCGACGCCTGGGCCGAAGACCCCGGCTGCTACCTCGACGACGAGGAGATCGGCGTCGCTCCCGGCCGTGAACGCGTGCCGCTGACCCCCTACATCAAGATTCGGAGAGCGTCATGACTCGGCGCCAAAGCCTCGCCGCCATCGCTCTGGTCGCGGCACTCGCCGGCACCCCGGCGCTGGTTGCGGCTGCCGGCGTCCAGGCGCTGTATCGGGAGCACTGTAGCGCCTGCCATGGCGAATCGCGCCTCGGCGGCATCGGCCCGGCGCTGCTGCCGGAGAACCTCGAACGCCTGCGCAAGGCGGACGCCGTCAAAGTCATTCGCGAGGGGCGAGTGGCAACGCAGATGCCGGCCTTCGGCGACAAGCTGAACGCCGACGAGGCACAGCAACTCGCCGAGTGGATCTACAGCAAGGTGTCGCCGGCACCGGTATGGGGTGAGGCCGAGATTCGCAACTCGCAGGTCGTTGATGCACAGGCCGCCGCGCAGCCAGCCCGACCCGGCCTTGGGCTGAAAGGTGCCGATCCGTTGAACCTGTTCATCGTCGTCGAAACCGGTGACCATCATGTATCGATCCTGGATGGTGACAGGCTGGAACGTGTGCACCGCTTCCCGAGTCGCTACGCGCTGCATGGCGGCCCGAAGTTCTCGCCCGACGGACGCTTCGTCTATTTCGCTTCGCGCGACGGCTGGATCACCAAGTACGACCTCTACAACCTGGTCGTCGTCGCCGAGATTCGTGCCGGCCTCAACACCCGCAATGCGGCCGTTTCCGGCGACGGCAAGTGGGTGATGGTGGGCAACTACCTGCCACACAGCCTGGTCTTGCTCGACGCCAAGGATCTCTCGCTGGTCAAGGTCATCCCGACGCTGGATGCCGCAGGCGCCAGGACCTCGCGGGTTTCGGCGGTTTACGACGCGGCGCCGCGCCAGAGCTTCATCGCGGCCCTCAAGGATGTGCCGGAAGTCTGGGAAATCAGTTATGACCCCGACGCCGAAGCGGTTGCGGAGGGACTGGTGCACGACTACCAGTACAAGGAAGGGCACTTCAAGCCGGGAATGTTCACACCTCGGCGAACCCTGCTGCAGGACCATCTCGACGACTTCTTCTTCACCCAGAGTTACCTCGAGATCCTCGGGTCGTCGCGCTCGACTCCCAAGGGGCAGGTCATCTTCCTCGACGGACGCAAGAAGATCGCCGACCTGGACCTGCCCGGGATGCCGCATCTGGGCTCCGGAATCACCTGGAAGTGGACTGACCCGGCCGGTCGCGAGCGGACCGTGATGGCCTCGCCGAATCTCAACGAAGGTCTGGTGACCGTCATCGACCTCGGCAGTTACCAGAACGTCAGGCAGATAAGGACTCTCGGGCCGGGCTTCTTCATGCGCAGCCACGAAAACAGCCGTTACGCCTTCACCGACTCGATGATGAGCCCGCAGCACAAGAACACCTTGCAGGTGATCGACAAGCAGAGCCTCGAAGTCGTCGCCGAAATCAAGGCGCAAGCGGGGCAGACGCTGGCCCACGTCGAGTTCACGCGTGATGGGCGTTACGCGCTGGCCAGCCTGTGGGAGATGGATGGTGCGCTGCTGGTCATCGACGCGCAGACGCTCAAGGAGGTGAAGCGCATTCCGGCCAGCAAACCTGTGGGCAAGTACAACGTGTGGAATAAAATATCGCGCTCCGAGGGCACCAGCCACTGATCCCGCAGCCGGGTGCCGGAGACGGGGCGCTTTGGCCGGAACAGATACGTCGAGAGGGTTGGCTATGCAAGAGACCGACAGCAGGGTGGTGCTGTGCCTGACAGCCGCGGCTTTGTCGCTGTGCTGTGCGGGCAGTTTGGCCGTACCGAAAGCCGCCGAGCATGAGGACGCGCCGGTGAGTTACGGGGAGGCTGCAGCGCCCCCGAAGCCAACGAACAAGGCTGCCGCCAAAACCGCCGCGCCAACCGGCAGGCAGGCTGTCGAAAGACCACAGGCCGGGAAGAGCGCGGGCGCGGCAGCGCCCAAAGCGTCGAAACGCCCGACACTGGGCAAGGTGGCAGCGCCCAAGAAGCCCCCGGAACAGGCCGCGAGAAGCACGCGGAAGAAGTAGCCACGCCTTCGCCAGCCGCCTCGCGAGCGCCCCGCCCTGGCCAGGCCGGTCGCCGTATCTCGCCCAGATAGCAATCCATGCCGGAGTCTGCAATGTACCGATCCGCCTTGAGCACGTTTCTCGTCCTGCTGTTTGCCCTACCGGTACTGGCCGACGAATTGCCGCGCGTCGACCTGACCGCCGGCTTCTACCGCATTCAGGCCGAAGTGGCCGCGCGGGATCCTGATCGCATGCAGGGACTGATGCATAGGCGCAGCATGCCCGCCAACCATGGAATGCTTTTCGTTTTCGCGCAGGCGGCACGCCATTGCATGTGGATGCGCAACACCCTCCTGCCGCTGTCGGTGGCCTTTCTCGACGAGGAAGGACGGATTCTCAACATCGAGGACATGCAGCCGCAGACCGAGGACAACCACTGCGCCGCGAAAGCGGCGCGCTATGCCCTGGAGATGAACCTCGGCTGGTTCGCAGGCAAGGGAATCAAGCCGGGAACCCGCATTGGCGGCATCGAACAGTCTCCACGCCCACAGTAGGCAGCCGCCAGACCGCCCCTCCCGGAAATGAACATCGCTCGCCGACAGGTCTGGCGTCCCAGCCTGCCGCGCACGGCCGACAGCACGCCGCTGCTCGGCTGGCTGCGTGACCGGGGGTCCCTGACAGCACGCATCCGGAGCCGCGGCCGATTTGCCGTGCGGGTACTGCGTCAGGGACTCGGCATACCGACAGCCGACGAAGCGCGCTTGCTCGGCCTGGATCCCGGCGTGCATGCCTGGGTGCGCGAAGTGGCGCTGTCCTGCAACGAGCAGATCGTCGTCTTCGCGCACACGGTCCTGCCGCGGCGACCGCGTGGCCCGCTGACCGTCTGGCTGTCACGCCTGGGTGAGCGTTCGCTCGGGGCACTGCTTTTCGCGCATGCCGGCTTCACGCGTGGACCGATGGCCTTCCATCGACTCGATCGTCGCCATGCGTTGTTCACAGCCGCATGGGCGGCGCTGCAACTCGCGGAGCAGAGTCCGGCGACTCTCTGGGCGCGCCGGTCGCGCTTCGGCCTTGGCGGGCAGTCCGTGCTGGTCAGCGAAGTCTTTTCGCCACGGCTGGCACAATTGCCCGAGCCCGGCAAAGAAAGCTGGACGAACGGCAAGCCGGTGCTATAATGCGCGCCGCACCGAGCAGCCCGCCTGCGAAGTGCAACGAGCATCGCGAACCTGGCCGTAACTCTCAAGCCCTCCTGCCTCCTGGTGTCGATTCATTCAGCACCGCCCTGGCACAAAGCTTTCGTGCTGATGGGTGCTGAACTCTCTGAGTCGATCAGAGCCTCTCTCAGCTTCTTCGTTGGTTGGCGTTGCGTTTTTCCTCTTGCAGCGTGGCATGCCTTGACGGCAGCGCGTCGCACATCCATACGAAAGACAAGCATGAATTTTGCAGAAATCGGCCTCCACCCGGCCATCCTCAAAGCCTTGACCGATTCCGGCTATAGCGAACCGACCCCCGTGCAGCAACAAGCCATTCCTCCGGCCATCGAGGGCCGCGACCTGATGGTCTCCTCGCAGACGGGTTCCGGCAAGACCGCGGCCTTCATGCTGCCGGCGCTGCATCGCTTCGCCTTGCAGGAGCGCCCGGCGGCTGTCCCGCGGCCGAGCGAGCGCGGCGCGGCCCGCCCGCGCGGCCACGATCGCCAACGCTTCCAGGCGGCGCAGCCACGGATGCTGGTGCTGACGCCGACGCGCGAACTGGCACTGCAGGTGACTGCCGCCACCGAGAAGTATGGCCGCCAGCTTCATCACGTGAGAGCGGTGGCCATCCTCGGCGGCATGCCTTACCCCAAGCAGATGGAGCTTCTCGGCCGCAACCCGGAGATCCTGGTCGCCACGCCGGGCCGTCTGATCGACCACATGAGCTCGGGCAAGATCGATTTCTCGCAACTGCAGATCCTCGTCCTCGACGAAGCCGACCGCATGCTCGATATGGGCTTCATCGAAGACATCGAGAGAATCGTTGCGGCGACACCCGGCTCGCGCCAGACGCTGCTGTTTTCGGCCACGCTCGATGGCACCGTCGGCGAGCTGGCCCAGCGGATGACGCGGGCGGCGCTGCGCATCCAGGTCGACGCCACTTCCGCCCGACATGACAACATCGAGCAGCGGATGCATTTCGTCGATGATCTGGCGCACAAGAACCGCCTCCTCGACCACCTGCTGCGCGATGCGACGATCGATCAGGCGCTGGTATTCACCGCCACCAAGCGTGACGCCGACACCGTCAGCGACCGCCTCAACGTCGCCGGCCTGAATGCCGCAGCACTGCACGGCGACATGCATCAGGGAGCACGCAACCGTACGCTGGCCGCGATGCGGCGTGGTCAGGTACGCATCCTGGTAGCCACCGATGTCGCCGCGCGCGGCATCGACGTGCCGACGATCACCCACGTGTTCAACTACGATCTCCCGAAGTTTGCCGAAGACTACGTACATCGTATCGGTCGCACCGGCCGTGCCGGCCGCAACGGGCTGGCCATTTCCCTCGTCCATCACGCCGAGCACTTCAACGTCAGGAAGATCGAGCGCTTCACCAAGCAGCCGATTCCGGTCGAAATCGTGATCGGTCATGAGCCGACTCGCCGGCCGATCGCCGTCAAGCCTCGCCCGGCCGGCAAGCCCGCGTGGAAGGGTAGCGACAACCGCGGCCTCGGCCAGCCGGCGGGGCGAACGGACAACCGCTTCAGCAAGCCATCCGCCCCCAAGCGCGACGGCGCTGGCCGCGCGCCGTATCACGAGGCAGCCAAAGGCAGCCACGGCGGCGTCGCCAGTGGCAGCCGCCGGACTTATGGCGATCGCTGATCCAGCGCCACCCTGCATCGGAAGCCCGCCACGCGCGGGCTTTTTTCTTACTGCCGAGGCGGCGGAGCCGCGGCATTCCGTTCGAGCCGATCCTCGATCTCGCCAAGGCAGGCAGCCAGGCTGTTCCCGGACTGTTCGACGGCGGTCAGCAGTTCCTTCTCGAGCCGATCGAGCCTGGCCAGGATCGCCGGATCCGCCGTCACCGGTGAGCCACCGCTGCGAACGCCCGCCAGCTTCTGCAGTTCTGCCTCGAGGAAGCTGCGCAGTTCGGTGAAGCGTGAGGCCTCCGCCTTGTCGGCCAGCTCGCGGTTGAGCTGCAGCTCCTGCGCATGCCGGCGAGAATCAAACAGCGCCGACGCTTGCACATAGACGACGAAGACCAGAAAGAAAGCGGTGAGGAAGGCGACGACGCCGAGCATGATCACCCCAAGCGGCGCCTGGATCTCGGTCAAGCCCAGTGACAGTGTCGTCGGAGCAATGAAGTGGTTCCAGTTGAGCGCCGAAAAGGCCGCGATGGCGCCGAGGATGAGCAACAGAAATACGGTGCGAAGCTTCATGCGGTGACTCCTTGGTTTTCCTGCCCGCACGCGCGGGCGCGAGATGACGGCCAGATCGCGAGTGTAGCGCAGGCAGTCAGGGAACGTCGGCCGACGGCATGCGGGCGAGGATGATTGCCGTCTTTCTGGCCAGCCCCGGCGCGTTGCGGTTGCGGTCGTAGAAGCGCGGGCTGGGGACCATCCCGGCCAGTCGTGCGGCCTGTTCGCGCGACAGTTGCGCGGCCGAAACGCCGTAGTAGTGGCGGGCGGCCGCCTCGGCGCCGAAGACGCCGTTGCCCCACTCGATGACGTTCAGGTAGACCTCGAAAATGCGCTGCTTGCTCCAGACCGCTTCCAGCATCAGCGTGATGACAGCTTCCTCCGCCTTGCGCCAGGGTGTCTTCGCCGGCGTCAGGAAGAGGTTCTTGGCGAGCTGCTGCGAGATCGTCGAGCCGCCGGCGACGATGCGCCCCTTCTTCTGGTTCTTCTCGATCGCATTCTGGATACCTTCCCAGTCGAAGCCTTCGTGATCGACGAACTTGGCGTCCTCGGCAGCGATCAGCGCGTGCTTCAGGTTCGCCGAGATCCTGTCGTAGCCTGCCCATTGCTTCTTCAGTTGCGCCTGTGGGTCCTTGACCCGCAGTTCGTCGAGGCGGATGCTCATGAAGCGGGTGTTGTCCGGATTGACCCAGTTCCACCAGAGAACCCAGCCAAACAACCATAACTGATAGAGCAGCAGCAGTGCGACGAAGCCCAGGACTAGCCGCTTCAGCCACCGGGCAAGCTGGCTCATCGCGCCAGGGCAGCGCGCAGCATGGCCAGTACCGGCGCCGTTTCGGGGCGGACACCGCGCCAGACGTGGAAGGCCTCCGCAGCCTGCTCGACCAGCATCCCGAGGCCATCCGCCAGACAGGCGGCTCCGTGACTCCCGGCGAAGACGAGAAACGGTGTCGGCCCCTGACCATACATCATGTCGTAGGCCAGGCTGCCGGAGGCAAAGACTCCCCCCGGCAATGGCGGCAATTCGCCGGTGAGACTCGCCGAGGTCGCGTTGATCACGAGGTCGAAGGACAGGCCGGCGACTTCGGGGTAAGCGCAGCCGAGTAGCGGCGCCGGTCCGGCAAAGCGTTGCGCCAGTTCCCGGGCTCGCCCGGCGGTGCGGTTGGCGATCACCAGTGCGGCCGGGCGAGCGTCGAGCAAGGGCCCGACGACGCCGCGCGCGGCGCCGCCCGCGCCGAGCAACAGTACGCGCTGTCCGGCGATCCGACAGGTCAGGTTGGTGCTCAGGTCACGCAGCAGGCCGGCACCATCGGTGTTGTCGCCCAGGATATCGGGGCCATTGAAGACCAGCGTATTGACGGCACCGGCAAGTTCGGCACGCGCTGCAAGCCGCGTTGCCAGGCGGCAGGCCTGTTCCTTGAACGGGACCGTGACGTTGGCCCCGCAACCGCCGGCAGCCGCGAAGGCGCGCATGCTCTCGGCGAACCCGTCCAGGGGCGCAAGAATCGCCTCGTAGCTGAGGTCCTGTCGGCATTGGGCAGCGAAGGCGGCGTGGATCGCCGGCGACTTGCTGTGGCCCACCGGGTTGCCAAAGACGCAGTAACGGTCGCTCATCGTCGTTTCAGCGCGCCTTCGTCTCGAGACTGTCGCGTTGGGTGAAATTCCAGCTGCGGGTGATCACCAGGACGTCCGTATCATGGCGGATGGCCGGCGGAAAAGCGGCAAAGGGAGCCGCCATGGCGACGATGCGGCGAGCGGCGTCGTCGAGAACCTTGTGCCCTGACGACCGATTGATCTCGACCGAGGCGACCGTGCCGTCGCTGCGGATGGAAACCGTCAGGATCAGGCTACCGTACAGCTTGCCGCGCGCCGCTTCCGGATAATTTAGCGTGCCGACGCGCTCGACCTTGAGCCGCCACTCTTCGTTGTACTGCGCAAAACGGTATTCATCGGCGCGTGTGCCGATGAACTTCTTGCGCGGTCTCTGGTTGTAGTCGTCGACCTCCTTGGCGATCTCGCCTTCGAGGCGGGCCATCGCCAGGGCGCTATGCGCCAGATCACGACCGCTGACGCTGGGCGTGGGCTCGGGCTGGACCTGCTTGTCCGCTGCCGGGGCGACGGTGGTACGGCTGCGCGTTTGCGCCGCCAGTCGCTGCTGATGGGCCTCAAGCTCCTGGATTCGCTTCTGCGAGTGGTCGAGGTCGTCACCGTCCTGATGTCTCGGTGCGGGTGGCAGCGGCGTCTTCGCACGGCGCTTCTCTTCGCTGTTGCCGCCGCCATCGAGATTGGCCTGTGCCAGGGCCTGCGCCTCGGAAGGCTTGCGGGCCGAGCGGCTATTGACCAGTATGATGTCGAGCGCACGATCCTGGAAAGCGCGCGCGGCATCCGGGAACGTGAAGTGCAGCGACAGCACGACGACGTGCAGCAGCAGCGAAACGCCGAGCGCCAGCCACAGGCGGCGACCGTCGGGAACGTGTGGCGACCCTTTGCGCGCGCCGGCATTCACTTCAATCGACTGCCTCCAGAACTTCGTCGTCAGCCGCTATTGCCGGGCTTCCCGCCACGGCGAGGGTCTCCACATAACGGCAAGCGAGTTCGAGTGTCAGGTAGTCGATCGACTCGATGCGCAGGCAGATTCTTTGGCCGGGTTTGAGCTCTGGCGCCGACGGTACACGCTGCACGAGAGGCAGATGATCGAGCCTCGCCAGGTTCTCGCGGCCGACGATCGTCGCCTCGATGGTCTCCAGCCCTTGCTGGCGCAGCCAGCGCAGACTCCAGTAACGTTCGATGCTGCGCTGGAAGTCGGCGTAGGCGCTGTAGGTGAGATCGAAATCGCGCATGGCGGCAAACAGCGCATCCGAGCGGGCCGCAAACGGCGGCGTATCACCGTTGAGACAGGCGACCAGTTGCCACTGATTGAGCAGATCGACGTAGCGGCGCAGCGGCGATGACGACCAGGCGTACTGCTTGACGCCAAGGCCTTCATGCGCCTGCGGTGCGGTGCTCATGCGCACCTTGCCGCCGGTCTGGACGCGATAGATCGCGGCCACGCCCTGCGCGGCGAGGAGCCCGCCCCAGGTGCTGTTGGCGACGATCATCAACTCGGCGACCAGCTTGTCGAGCGGACTGCCGCGCCGGCGCGCGGAAATCTCGACCCGGCACGCCTCGGCATCGGCAAGGTCACCGTCGATGCGGAAGTTGTAGTCGTGATTGCCCTGCATCGCTGACGGCTTGCCGCGCCTGCCTTCGCAGGCATTGGCCAGTTGCCAGAGGGTCAGCAACTCATCGCGAAAAGCGAAGTCAGTCAGCCCGGCGGCGATGGTCTGCTCGTTGAACAAGGGCTCGATGTCGTGATGGCGCAGGTTGGCGACGACCGGAACGATTTCGACGCGCGACTCGTGGGCCGTGACCTCGAAATCGGGTGTGACGGTCAGGTACAGTGAAACGGCTGGCGCCGCACGGCCACTGGAAAGGGTGAAGCGATCGACCGCCGCATCCGGCAGCATGGTGATCTTGGCGCCGGGCATATAGACCGTCGATAGCCGTTCGCGAGCGATGGCGTCGAGCGGCGATCCCGGCGCGATACCCAGCGACGGCGCCGCGATATGGATGCCGACCCGCCAGCCGAGACCGGGCAGCGTCTGCAGCGAGAAGGCATCGTCGATCTCGGTGGTGGCGGCGTCGTCGATCGAAAAGGCGCGAACGTCGGCGCGCGGGAGGTCTGACGGCAGCAGTGGCGTGGCCACGTCGGGAAAGTCGGTGCCACGCGGGAATTGCTCGAGGAGGAAGCGTTGCAGGTGGTAGTCGTACGCCGAGCGTATGGCCCCGCACCTGGCCAGCAGATGCGCCGCCGACAGACCGGTGTCGAGGCAAGCCGCCTCCAGCGCCTTGGTCTCGCCGCGGTTGCGGTCAGGTTTGTAGAGCAACTGGCCAAGCAGCGGTGAAAACTCGGCGGGCAGCGAGAACGCCTTCAGCTCGCCAATCATCCGCTCGATGCTCAGGGCCTGCTGGCGCTTTTTCTCGAGCCCGGCGAGAGCGGCCTGGAGGATGTCGGGCGGTGCCTTGCGGAAGCGCCCTTTGCCTTTGCGATGGAAGTAGATCGGCGCCGAATGCAGGGCCAGCAGGAGCGCAGAGGCCTCGACCGGCGTGGCGACGTGGCCGAAGTAATCATTGGCAAAATCAGAAAAAGAAAATTCGCCGTCACCCAGACACTCCCAGAGAAAGTCATGCTCGATGCTCCCGGCCAGCGCTTCGGCCTGCTCGAGCAGGGCCGCCGGCGCCGGTTCGCCGTAGCGCAACAGGACGCTCGTCGACTTGATCTTGCTGCGCTTGCCCGAGGCTGTCTCGACCTGCAACGAAGAGTCGTTGTCGGCAACAATGGTGGCCGTTCTGAAAGCCCCGTCTTCTTCGAATAGAACATGCATCGCGACGATTATAACCCACAGAATTCAATGATTTGCGGCATCAGTTCGGGGAAGTGCGTGAAGCTGTGATCGCCCCCCTCGATGACGATCTGGCGGCTCCCGGCATAGCGCTCGACGGCTCGGCGATAGTCGAGCACCGCATCCCCGGTCTCGACCAGCAACAGGTAGCGCGCCGGCGTGACGCTTGCGGCTTCCAGCGAGCGCAACTGCTCGACGTGCTCGGTCGTAAACTCGAATTTCTCGCCACTGTGGAAATTGGTCTGCGTTCCGACGAGTCCGCCGAGCAGGACCGGCGCCATCACGGCAGGGTTGATCAAGACCGCGCGCAGGTCGTGCTTCTCGGCCAGCCACGCCGCGTAATACCCGCCGAGCGAGCTGCCGACCAGCGTCGTCGGCCCATCGCCGCCGGCCAGCAGCGCTTCGGCGTCGGCGATCGCGGCAAAAGGTGCCGGTGGCAGCGTCGGGCAGACGAAACGATCGGCGAGACCAGCGGCCGCCAGATGATCGCCAAGCAGGCGCGCCTTCCACGATGCCGGCGACGAGCAGAATCCGTGCAGATAGAGGATGCGGGGGCCAGCCACCTCAGCCACTCGTCCACGCAACGATGTCGTAGTGCCAGGTCACCAGCACGACGACGCCAAAAGCGATGCGATACCAGGCAAAAGCCGAGAAGTCGTGCGTGCTGATGTAGCGTAACAGCCCGCGTACCGCCCAGAATGCGGAAACAAAGGCGGCGACGAAGCCGACGACCCACATCCCGAGGTCGTCAAACGAGAGCAGTGCGCGTTCCTTGTAGAGTTGGTAGATCGTCGCCCCGATCAAGGTGGGGATCGCCAGGAAGAAGGAAAACTCGGTTGCGGCGCGGCGTGACAGGCCGAAGAACAAGCCACCAATGATCGTCGCTCCCGAACGCGACGTGCCCGGGATCAGCGCCAGCGCCTGTGCCAGACCGAGCTTGAGAGCGTCGAGCAGCGTCAAGTCATCGATCGACTCGATGCGGATGCGGTGCTCGCGCCGCTCTGCCCAGAGGATGACCAAGCCACCGACGATGAACGCCGTGGCCACCACCGGCGCGTTGAAGAGCGATGCCTTGATCGCCTTGCCGAACAGCAGGCCGATGATCGCCAGCGGCAGGAAAGCAACCAGCACGTTGAGAGCAAAACGCTGCGCCGCCCGGTCGCTCGGCAGGCCCAGCAGGACCTGGACGATCTTCGCCCGAAACTCCCAGCAGACGGCGAGTATGGCACCCGACTGGATGACGATCTCGAACAGTTTGCCGCGGTCGTCATTGAAATTGAGGAGGTCGCCGGCGAGAATCAGGTGGCCGGTCGAGGATACCGGCAGAAACTCGGTGACGCCTTCGACGATTCCGAGAATCAGAGCTTTCAGCAGGAGCAGGAGGTCCACAGCGGGCTTTCGACAAAACCCGCATTCTACCACTCAGGGTCGACTTGCCAGTTCCAGCGCCGACAGCCAGGCGATCGCCTGATGGCGGTTGTCACCGCACATCTCAGCCGAAGGCTGCAGGCCGGCGCAAAAAGCCGGCCGCTCGGGGCGACCCCACAGAGCACAGCGCCAGTCAGCCGTCAGACTGAGGCAGGGTTCACCGGCTGGCTTGCCGCAGGGGTGGCCGGGCATCGGCGTGGTGATCGACGGCGCGATGCAACAGGCACCACAATCCGGGCGGCAGTCACGCACAGGCGCCGTCAGCCGTTCCCGGTCGCCCGGCCTGCTCCGCCGAACGCCTGTCGGCCACACCGTCATCGACGGTGCCATAGCCGAGTCGGCGCGAGAGCGTCGCCGCGGCGTCGCGCGTCGCCTGCGCCATGGGACTGTCCCAGTCCAGGTCGAAGTTGCCGATGATGCCCAAACAGGTGATCGCGGCGACCATGCGACCGCCATGACCGAAAACCGGAGCACTGAAGCCGTTGATTCCCGGTGTCACGCTGCCCGAAGCGCGCGCGATACCATGGCGGCGGATTTCGTCGAGTTGCACCGTCAATGCCGACAGCACAGCGGCCGGCGCTGCATGCCGAAGCTCGGCGGTGGCCTGCACCTCGGCGTCGAGCATCTTCCGGAGATACGGCGAGCGATAGAAAGCGGCGAAAGCCAGACCCGTGGCCGATGACGTCAGGGGCATGACGACGCCGGTGCGCAGCGTGACGGTTACCGGGCCACCGGCCTCGACCCAGCGCACGCACGTCGCACCATGGTTGCCCCACATGGCGAGAGCAACCGTTTCGCCAATGTGTTCGCAGAGGTCGTCGAGCACCGGCCCGGCAAGCCGCACCGGGTCGAGGCGCGCCAGACTGGCGAGCCCCAGTTCCAGGGCAAACTCGCCAAGATCGTAGCGCCCGGTATTCGCATCCTGTTCGACGAGCCCCATGCGCATGAAGCTGACCAGGTAGCGATGCGCCTTGGCCGGCGGCATGCCGGCGTGGCGTGCCACGTCGCGCAGCATCATTGCGCGCCCGTGGGCGGCGAGCGCACGCAACAGCCGCGTGCCCACCTCGATCGACTGGATGCCTTGCCGCTGCTTGACGGGCGGCGTGCTGCTGGTGTCGGACATGGGACTGTCTCTATCGAGCGCCGCGATGGCGGCCTGGCTGCTTCGCTTCGCCTCAGGCCAGAGACTTCAGCGCCGCGTCGTAATCGGGCTCATTCTTGATCTCGGCAACCAATTCGCTGTGCAGCACTTTGTCATCGCCATCGAGAACGACCACCGCGCGAGCGGCGAGGCCGGCCAGTGGGCCGTCACTCAACGCCACGCCGTAGGCTTCGAGGAACTCGCGGCCGCGCATCGTGGACAGCGTGACGACTCGCTCGAGTCCCTCGGCACCGCAGAAGCGCGCCTGCGCAAAGGGCAGATCGGCGGAAACGCAGAGCACCACCGTATTGCTCAGCCCACTCGCTTTCTCGTTGAACTTGCGCACCGACGTTGCGCAGGTCGGCGTGTCAATGCTCGGAAAGATGTTCAGAACCTTGCGCTGGCCTGCAAAACTGCTCAACGAGACGTTGGCGAGATCCTTGCCGACCAGTGTGAAGGCAGGTGCCGTCTGGCCTTTTTCCGGAAGAATGCCGCCAACCTGAAACGGCTTGCCGCCGAGAGTCACTGTACTTGCCATGTTGATTCCTTATGGAGATTGAGAGATGGAGAGAGAATATCTGAAGGACCGAAGGCGCGGGTAGGCCGAGCTTGGGCATCGTTTTTCGGCCAAAGTTCGCCGAATCGGCGGATCTCGATCGATGGGCAGAGTGGCGGGGGCGGCGATGCCATGCGGACGGGCCATCCTCGTGCTGGCCCAGTCCGTGACCCGCCCCTTGGTTCCCCTTTTCTCGTCCACGAGCCGCAAACGCCTGCCGAAGGTGTCGGGAAACTTTACAGATCATGGCTGATGACTGAGGTCAGGTGCTCGCCGCACCGGCCAAGTGTCGTAAATGCGCTGATTTAACGACTTGAAAACCTCGACTTGGATCTTGGCACGAATATCGCTTGGCATCTTGCATGGTGCCATCTGCGGGCGGTGGCGACGGTGAAGTCGTGCCTCGGCGCGACGCGGACGGGCGAGGAGCCCTTGTTGCAGGTCACGGAATCAGAGGGAGGCACGAGAATGAAGGCATTGAGAGGTGTTCTGGCGGGAATGTTACTGGCCATTGGCGGCGCAGCGCACGCCGTGCCTTACCACTTTGTGGACTGGACCGCCGCCAATCCAGGTGCGGGGACGGCGTCCGGCACCATTACGCTACCGGACCTTTCGACGGTGACGGTCAGCTTCTCGGTTACCCAGGTCACCGGGGCTGCAGGCAGTTTCAAGTTCGCACAAACCTTCGGTGGGACCAACTACTGGAGCCCCAGCGCACCCTACATCAGTAGCCAGGTCGACAATGCGCCACCCGATTCGGACATCATTTCGTTGATCGGTGGCAGCTCGACGACGACCTACAAGCTCACCCTGTCCGAAGCGATCAAGGATCCGATCATGGACATCGTCAGCCTGGGACAACCCGGCTTTAACGTGACCTACGACTTCGACCGTCCTTTCGACATCGTCAGCCAGGGTGTCGGCTTCTGGGGGGGAGGTCCCACGGCACTCCAGGAGTTGCCCGGAGACGTGCTGCAGGGCGCGGAGGGGCATGGCACGATTCAGTTCATTGGTACGTTTGACTCGTTCTCCTGGACCGCACCGACATCCGAGGATTGGCACGGGTTCCAGTTTGGCATACGGACCACCGAGAAACTGGATCCCAGCGTTCCGGAGCCGGCCTCCCTTGCCCTGCTGGCGATCGGCTTTGCCGGACTGGCTGCCGCTCGTCGCCGCCGGACACGCTAAAGCGGACCATGCCGTCCCGGGGAAGCCTGGCGTTCTCGGCGTCCATGTCGACGATCCAGACTCCTCCGACCATTGCACGATCCTTGCATTTTTATCTGCGCTCGGTTCTAATCCAGTCTTCGCTTTCGTGACTTCGATCTGACGACGATGCTCTGCTTCGACCACATCCACGCTGCCTCATTTGCTGCGGCTGATGCTTCAGCCAGCCGTGCGGCAGGCCTTTCGGTAGTCGGTGTAGTACGCGTCGTACGCGTACTGACGCGTGCGCCGTCGAGGGCAGGAAGCTAGATCGCAACGCAGAAAGCGACAGAAGATTCCAGAAACCCCCGCCGGCACACGCCGAGCGGGGGTTTTGCTTTTCCGGACCACCGCCTGGCGACGCCGAAATCGGCAGTTCTTTTGAAGGAGAAACCCTTGCCCAAGCAAACACCCGAAACACTCACCGGAGCACAGATTGTCGTCCGCCTGCTTGAACGCCAGGGCGTTCGCACCGTTGCCGGCATTCCCGGCGGCGCGATTCTGCCGATTTATGACGCGCTCTCGAAGTCGGAGATCCACCATGTGCTGGCTCGGCACGAACAAGGCGGCGGCTTCATGGCGCAGGGGATGGCGCGCGCCACCGGCGTGCCAGCGGTATGCATGGCATCTTCTGGGCCTGGCGCCACCAACCTGCTGACGGCCATCGCCGATGCCAAACTCGATTCGATTCCGCTGGTGGCAATCACCGGCCAGGTACCGAAGCCGATGATCGGCACCGACGCTTTTCAGGAAGTCGACACCTATGGTCTGAGTATTCCGATCACCAAGCACAACTTCCTGGTCGGGTCGGCCGACGATCTGCTGACGGTCATTCCGCGTGCCTTCCGCATCGCCGCGTCGGGCCGCCCCGGACCGGTCCTGGTCGATATTCCCAAGGACGTTCAGAATCAGCTTGTCGACGTCGACGAATGGCCCGCCCCCGGTTGTGCGGATGTGGTGCCGCCGCCGGACGGCGAACTGATCGAACGTGCGGCAGCGATGATCAATGCCGCCGCGAAACCGGTTCTCTACCTCGGCGGCGGCGTCGTGCATTCGGGTGCTGCCGAAGCCGCCGTGGCACTCGCCCAGAAGGCCCGGCTGCCGACCGTAATGACCCTGATGGCGCTCGGCGCGATGCCGGTCGATCACGTCCTGTCGCTCGGTATGCTCGGCATGCATGGTGCGCGCTGCACCAATCTGGCGCTCGACGAGTGCGATCTGCTGATCGCCGTCGGCGCGCGCTTCGACGACCGGGCGACGGGCAAGGTCGCCGGTTTCTGTCCGCAGGCGAAGATCATACACATCGACATCGATCCGTCGGAACTCGACAAGATCAAGACGGCGCATGTCGGCATCGCCGGCGACGTGCGTACGGTCCTTGAACTGCTGCAGCCGGTCATCGAGTCGCCACAGCGCCACGCCTGGCTAGCGCGCGTCGCCAGCCTGAAGGCCGACCACCCGCTGCGCATGCCGGGGATCGACGACCCGCGCACCCCGTACGGGCTGATCCGTGCCGTTGCCAACTGTCTCGACGATGAGGCGACGATTACCACCGACGTCGGTCAACACCAGATGTGGGTCGCCCAGGCCTATCCCTTGCGCCGCCCCAGGCAGTGGCTGACGTCGGGAGGGCTTGGCACGATGGGCTTCGGCATGCCGGCGGCAATCGGCGCGTCGCTTGCCGAGCCGGAACGGACGGTGGTCTGTTTCACGGGCGACGGCAGCATCCTGATGAACATCCAGGAACTCGTCACCGCGGCCGAAGAGGACGTCAACGTGAAGATCGTGCTGATGAACAACTCCTCGCTGGGCCTCGTCTTCCAGCAGCAGACGATGTTCTACGGCGAACGCATCTACGCCTCGAAGTTCAAGGGCATGCCGGACTTCATTCGCGTCGCCGAGGGTTTCGGCGTGCCGGCCGTCGATCTCGACAAGGCGAGCGATCCTCTTGCCGCGCTGGCAGCCGCCTTGGCAACACGCGGCCCGATGCTGATCCATGCCAGCATCGCCATGCACGAGCAGGTATTGCCGATGGTGCCACCGGGTGCCGCCAACAAGGAAATGATCGGAGGCTGAACGATGAACTCGCTTACACGCACGGAAAACCAGGCACTCGCACGCACGGTACTCGAACTCGACGTGAACAACCACGCCGGCGTCATGTCGCACGTCGTCGGCCTGTTTTCGCGGCGCGCCTACAACGTCGAAGGCATTCTGGTGATGCCGGTGGGCAGCGGCGCCACCAGCCGTATCTGGCTGCTGGTCAATGAGGACGAACGCCTCGACCAGATGGTCAAGCAGGTGGAGAAGCTCGAGGATGTGCTGGCAGTGCGCCGGCATGGCGCCGAACACGAGGTTTTCGTACGGCTCGAGGAATTCTTCGTCTAGCTGCCGAGTGGCTACCGCATCAGCGAAGTCGCTGGTGCGGATCGAAACGGACAATGGTTCGCCCGTCGGCCATCTTGCGTGGCTGGGATTTCCACGCGTGCCCGTAGATCACCTCGTAGGTCGCCGGCAGGCGACCCTCGCGAGCGCACTGCGCGTACGCAGCGCGCGTCGCGGCCCACGTCGAGCGCCCGGTCAGGCCGCGGCGGCGCGCCTGCATCGCGCACGCCGAACCACTCCGGCGCAGATCGGCGAGCAGGTCGTCAAGACGCGCGTAGGTCATCGTCAGCACCTCCGCATCCATCACCGGATCCGTGAATCCACATTCAACCAGCATGTCGCCATAATCATGCATGTCGGTGAAGCGCTGCGTATGAACATAGCCATCGCCGAAGCTCGCACGCAGTTCCTTGAGCGTATCGGGTCCGAATGTCGAGAACATCAGCAGGCCGCCAACTTCGAGCAGGCGATTTGCCTCGCGAAATGCCGGCAGCGGGTCGTCGAGCCAGTGCAGCATCAGGTTCGACCACAGCAGACCGATCGACTGCGCTGGCAGCGGCAGTGCGCTCGCTTCGGCAGCCAGTAGCGGCGACCGATGGCTCCTCAGGAAGGGCAGCAACCAGCGCAAGCGCGAGTGCTGGCGCTGGCCCACACGCAGCATCGGCAGGCAGGGGTCGGCGCCGATGACGAGGGCGCCGGGGTAGCGTTCGTGCAGGGCCGTGAGGCTGGCACCCGTTCCGCAACCGAGATCGAGCACCCGTTGCGGCTCGATGCGTACGTAATCGAGCCGCTCCAGCATGCGCTTGCCGATCTCGCGCTGCAGCACCGCTGCTTCGTCGTAGCTCGCTGCCGCGCGCGCAAAGTTGCGCCGCACCTGGCGCCGATCAACGAACTGCGCCGGTGCGTTCATCAGCAACTAGATCGGCCGCAGCCCAAGCTTCTCGAACAGCGCTTCATCGCGATCGGCTTCCGGATTACCGGTAGTCAACAGTTTGTCGCCGTAGAAGATCGAATTCGCACCGGCCAGAAAACAAAGCGCCTGCAGTTCTTCGGCCATCGCCTGACGACCGGCGGACAGGCGCACGAAGCTCGCCGGCATGGTGATGCGGGCGGCGGCAATGGTGCGCACGAACTCGAAGTTGTCGATCGGCGCGAGTGCAGCCATCGGCGTGCCCGGAATCGGCACCAGGTTGTTGATCGGGACCGATTCCGGTGGCGGATTGAGGTTGGCCAACTGGACGATCAGGGCCGCCCGGTTGCGCCGCGACTCGCCCATGCCGATGATTCCCCCCGAGCAGACCTTGAGGCCGGCCTCGCGTACCTGGCCGAGCGTGTCGATGCGGTCCGCATGCTTGTGGGTGGTGATCACCTGCCCGTAGAACGAGGCATCGGTATCGAGGTTGTGGTTGTAGTAGTCGAGCCCGGCCTCCTTGAGTTCGTCGGCCTGACCCTCCTTGAGCATGCCCAGGGTCACGCAGGTCTGCAGACCGAGCCCCTTGACTGCCCGGATCATCTCGGTGACCTTGGCGAGGTCCTTGTCCTTCGGACCACGCCAGGCGGCGCCCATGCAGAAGCGCGAGGCGCCCTTGTCCTTGGCTGCCTGAGCGGCAGCGATGACTTCGTCGAGCGGCAGCAGTGCCTCGCGCTCGGTCCCGGTGGTGTAACGTGCGGCTTGCGAGCAATAGCCGCAATCCTCGGAACAACCACCGGTCTTGACCGAAAGAAGCGTCGAACGCTGAATCGCGTTGGCGTCGAAGTTTTCACGATGAACCTGCTGGGCGCGGTAGATCAGATCCATCAGTGGAAGTTGGTACAGCGCCTCGACTTCCGCGACGGTCCAGCGGGCGCTGTGCGTTGTCGGGGAACAGTCTTGGGCGAGGGTGGCGGCTTGCGGAATGGCGTTCATGAACTAGACCTATGGGTGGGATAATGTAGAGCCCGTCGGCAGGGATGGTTTGCGAGCACTTCAAGGATGACAATCTTAACTCAAAGCGCTGAGCTGGTCCGCAGATCGTGCAAGCGACTTCTGCCGCAGGACTGCCTGTTGTGTGGTGCGGCCAGCGGCACGACCCTGCTCTGCCCGGCCTGTGCGACGGATCTGCCGCGGCTTCCGGCGACGCGCTGTCCGCTCTGTGCCTTGCCGACTCCGGGTGGCAGTGTCTGCGGCCGATGCCTGACGGCACCGCCGCACTACGATGCCACCCTCGCCGTCTACCGCTACGCTTTCCCGATCGACAAGCTGGTGCAGGCTTTCAAGTACGGCCATCGCCTGGCGCTCGGCGCCTGGTTCGGCAGTCGGCTTGCCGAGCTGGCAAAGGACTTCCACGCCGACCTGATCGTCCCCATGCCGCTGCATCGGCTGCGACTTCGCGAAAGGGGCTTCAATCAGGCGCTCGAACTGGCACGCGCAGTCAGCCGATGCAGCCGGATTCCGATCGACGCCCGAACCTGCACCCGCATCCGGCAAACGGCCACGCAAGCCGACCTGCCTTGGCGCGAACGCGCCGGGAACGTCCGCGGCGCCTTCCACTGTGCGACGGACCTGACCGGCAAGCGGCTGGTGCTTGTCGATGACGTGATGACCACCGGCGCCTCGCTGAACGAACTGGCGCGAACCGTGAAACTGCATGGTGCCGTGGAGGTCACTCTGCTGACACTCGCGCGCGCCCTGCCTTCATGAGGAGACCCCTGCGGGCACACGAACGTCCCTTGCCGGCGATTCGGACGCCACCTCCGACGCGATAGACCACGCTGGCCGAATTCGCCGCTGCGGCGGCTCAGAGATACTCGAACTCGGCGATGTCGGCCCCGGGACTGCTCGCCGAGGCGGCGAAGGAAATGATGCCGCTACCGCGAAGAACGAACTCCTCGCGCCGAACCAGCAACTCGGGCCCGCCGCTGATGGTCACGAAGGTGCCATTGGTGCTCAGATCACTGAGGACGAAGAAGTCGCCTCGTCGCTCGATTCTTGCGTGATGACGGGAAGCGCGCCGATCGCGGACGGTGACGTCGCAGCCGGAGTCGCGACCCATGAGCAACTTCGGCCGGATCCGGTCGAGCAGCTTGACCTGCCCCGCGTAGCGTAGACAAAGCCGCGGATCCCTCTCGCTCGGCGCCTCCGCTGCGGACTCGACGATCGCCCGATAGCCCGGGTTCCGGGGCTCCAGCCAGAGCACTTCAAAGACCCGCTGGTCGGTAAACTGCCCCTTGACCGACAAGGAGTCCAAACAGCGCGTCGACGACTGCAGCGGCACAGACAACAGGGCCTGCGTTTCCGCGGTGGCCAGGACCTGCCCTGGCTTGGCCAGTCCCGCCAGACACTCTGCCGTATTGACGCAACCGCCGACGCCCTCGCCGATCACCTCGCCGTGGTGAAAGCCGGCACGGATAGCCAGCTTGACGCCGGAAACCGGCGGCAAGTCGGCTATCCGTCTCTGCATGGCAATCGCCGCCTGGCAGGCATCGTCGGCATGCTCGAAGAGTGCCGTGATGTCATCGCGGGTAGTTCGCACGATTCGCCCGCGAAAGCCATCGACACCCCGCAAGACTCGCTTCATGCAACGGTCGACGGCGTGCAAGGCCTCGGCGCCGCCAAGTTTGTCGAACAGACGGGCACTCCCCGACACGCTGACGAACAGTGCCGACAGCATCCCTTCCTCACTGCTCATGAAGCCGACTCCCCGTGTTGCGTTTGCCGGTCGTGCCACCACCCATGACGCGTAGGCCCGAGCATTCTGCTCATGCTTTCGCCACCTGCAGCGGAAAAACGTGCGACGTGTGCGGCGGCGTGCCGAACCATGGCGCGTCGAAGAGTGCATCGGCGGCAGCCGGCACCGTTTCACCGCCGACGCGCAGGCCCTTGAAGTCGAACAGGGTCTGGTCGGCAAGGTGTGAGGGGACAACCTTCTGCAGCGCCGAAAACACGACATCCGTGCGTCCCGGATAACGCTGGTCCCAGTCGGCCATCATCTCGCGGATCTTCTGGCGCTGCAGATTGTCCTGCGAGCCGCAGAGGTTGCAGGGAATGATCGGATACTCCATGCCGCGCGCGAAGCGGGCGATGTCGCTCTCACGACAATAGGCGAGCGGCCGGATGACGACATGACAGCCGTCGTCGGTGCGCAGCTTGGGCGGCATCGCCTTGAGTTGCCCGCCGAAGAACAGATTCAGGAACAGGGTATGGACAATGTCATCGCGATGATGACCGAGTGCTATCTTGTTGGCGCCAAGCTCTTTCGCGGTACGGTAAATGACGCCGCGACGCAGCCGGGAACAGAGAGAGCACGTCGTCTTGCCCTCCGGAATCTTGTCCTTGACCACGGCGTACGTGTCCTGCTCGACGATGCGGTAGTCGACACCGATCTTCGCCAGATAGTCGGGCAACACCTCGGCCGGAAAACCTGGCTGCTTCTGGTCGAGATTCATCGCAATGACGCGAAAATTCACTGGGGCGCGCTCACGCAAGGCGATCAGCAGCGACAGCAGGGTGTGCGAATCTTTGCCGCCGGACACGCACACGAGGACGGTATCGCCGTCCTCGATCATCCCGTAGTCGGCGATCGCCTTGCCGACGTTGCTCTCAAGGCGCTTCTTCAGACGCAGCAGGGTGTTCGACAGTTGCACCGGGTTCCTCTCAAACGAATGACGGGTCAGAGATGCGCGGTGCGACCGCCATCGACGTTGATCACCTGGCCAGTCACGTAGACGGCATCGACAAGCAGGTAGCGGACCGCTCGGGCAATGTCCTGAGGGGAACCGGGACGCTGCAACAAGGTGTGCGCGACGATCTCCGCGCGCGCCGCACTATCGAAAGCGCCCGTCTCGGGCCACAGGATCGGCCCCGGGGCAACGGCGTTTACCCGCACTCGCGGCGCCAGTTCGATTGCCAGCGCACGCGTCAGTCCCAGCAGGGCGGCCTTGGCTGCGCAATACAGGGAATAGCCCGCGAGCGGTCGTTCCGCATGAATGTCGGTAATGTTGACCACGGCGCCGTGGGCGGCCAACAGGTGCGGAGCTGCCGCCTGGGTCAGAAACAACGGTGCCTTGAAGTTGGTACCCACGAGGTCATCCCAGGCTGCCGGATCAATGCTGCCGAAGCGCGTCGAAAAAAAACTCGAGGCATTGTTGACCAACGCATCGAGGCTACCGAAACGCGCGACGGTATCGGCCACCAGTTGCGGCAAGGTGTCGATGGCCAGCAGATCCGCTTGCACGCAAGCCGCCGAATCGGGCCTGAGCGCATTCAGTTCGGCCACCAGCGCCTCGGCTTCTCCGGAAGCCTTCCGGTAGTGCAGCATGACCCGCGCTCCGGCAGTGTGCATCTCGCGCGCGACCGCCGAGCCGAGCCGCCTGGCGGCGCCGGTCACCAATATCGTTTTCCCCTCCATCGCAAGTTCCAGGCCAGCACCAGCGCTGATTTTAACGGATTCCTGCCACCGACTCGGGGAAAAACAGTTCTTTCGGCCGCCAGCGCAGTAAACTGACAGGGGAATCGACAACAGCGACAACAGGGAGATCGTTCATGAGCAAGCCGGACCAGCCACTCGACGCCGACGAACTGATGGACCTGGCCGAACGCGCCGCGCAGCTTCCGGCAACCGAGGCCGAATGGGTAGGGCGCCTGTTTCAGGAAGTGTTGCGCGCACGCACGCACGAGACCGAATTGCAGGCGCAGCAAGTCAGCGCGCCGCGCGAGGCCCAGCCAAGCGGCGATGAACTCGACGACCGCCTGGTGCAGGTCGCCATCGACACCGCCGAGTGGCTGCGCACACTCTGGGATGTCGGCTACATGGGAGCCGGAAGCTTTCGCTCGCAGCCGCGCTCGGCCTTCCCGAGCATCGATCTGGAAGACATCCGAAAATCCTCACTGTTCGCCCGCATTCGCCAGGGCAAGCACGCCTTGCCTTTCCCACCGCCCACCCGCCAAGGCCTGCCGTGGCATGCGCTGCTCGACGACAACGGACAAACCCATGCGGTCACCGCCGAGGTAATTCGCGACGGGGTCGGCCCGCCACTCGGTGCGATCATCGAAGGCTGTGCCGAATGGGACGTCATCGAGGAGGTGGTGGACGGTCAGGAATACGTCGTCCAGCATCAAGGGAAGGGGCCGACCTACCGCCTCTGCGTAAGTGGTGCCGCGACTGCCGAGCTGTGTCGTGAGCCGCCGACGTCGACGCGCACGATCCACCTGGAGGGACGCAGCGGCTTCCACAGCTACACTCTCGAGTGGCCGGAGGCCGACGGCAGCCAGATCTTCGTGACCCTGCGCGCCGCGACCTGGGAGCGCGCGGAGTCCGAGGCCGAGCGTTGGCTGGCGAACACGCACCCCGAACTGTACGGACAGATCCGTTTTGAACGCTGCGAGGACTGACCGGCGATCGGCAACGCCGCCAAGCCGCCGCACCGGAAGTCAGGCTGCTTCGCCCGCGCCATGCTGAGCCACGCCAGCCAGGCCGCGCTATCGTTGCCCCTGCCGACAGCCGACGGACTCGCTTTCAGCCGCGCCCTCAGCCAGCACATCTCGACCGAGATCGCCGCTGGCGACGGCTGGATCGGTTTCGATCGGTTCATGAGTCTGGCTCTCTACGCACCAGGCATGGGCTACTATTCCGGCGGCGCGCACAAATTCGGCCCGGCGGGAGACTTCGTGACGGCCCCCGAGATCTGCCCGGCTTTTGCTCAGACGCTAGGGGCCCAGGCTGCACAGATCCTCGTACTCAGCGCGCCACGAATAATCGAGGTTGGAGCCGGAACCGGCGAGTTCGCGGCCGACCTTCTGCTCGAACTCGAACGGCGTGGCGCGCTACCCGACAGCTACGCCATTCTCGACCTGTCCGGCGAACTGCGGGCGAGACAACAGGCAACCCTCGCTCGCCGCACCCCGCACCTGCTGCCACGCGTGCGCTGGCTGGAGCGCCTGCCGGAACGCTTCGACGGCCTCGTGCTGGCCAATGAAGTCCTCGACGCCATGCCTGCGCACCTTGTGCTCTGGGGTCCGACGCACATCGCCGAACGTGGCGTCGGCGTTGACGAAGGGCGCTTCGTCTGGCGGGACCGCCCGGCAAGCGGCCCGCTGCTCGGGCGCGCCAAGGTACTGGCCGGCGAATGCGAGATTGCACCCGGCTACCTGAGTGAAATCTCGTTGACCGCGCCGGCCTGGATTACGGAGTGGGCAGGCATACTCGGACAAGGAGCGCTGCTCCTGATCGACTACGGTTTCCCACGGCACGAGTATTACCATCCGCAACGCAGCGCGGGAACCCTGATGTGCCATTACCGCCACCGTTCCCACACGGACCCGTTTTACCTACCCGGTCTGCAAGACATCACGACGCACGTCGACTTCACGGGAATCGTCGAGGCCGGCTGCCAGGCGGGCCTGGAGCTGCTCGGCTACACCACGCAGTCGAGCTTCCTCTTCAACTGCGGCTTGACCGAAATCCTGTCGCGCACGCCTGTTGGCGACGCGCTGCGCTACCTGCCTCTGGCCAACGCCGTACAGAAACTGGTCTCACCGGCCGAAATGGGAGAGATCTTCAAGGTAATCGCCCTCGGCAAGGGCATCAGCCAACCGCTGCTGGGCTTCGCTACCGGTGACCGCAGCGCCACGCTCTAGCGCAGACCCAACGCCCCAGCCGTTGCAAGGCCTGCCGACAAGCCCTGCCTGACGGCCGCCACTCGCGCCTCATGCAGGCGGGCAGGGATGCTCGCCGGATCGGTACAGCCGCGGACTATCGCCGCAGCATCGACGGCACCAGCCTGCGCCAGGGCCTGGCGCAGCAGTGCCGGCGCCGTATAGGCGATCTCCTGCCAACCGAGTCGACCATGGTAGTCGCAGGCACAGGCTTCGAGAAGCTGCTCGAAACGGCCCGGCCGGCGAACGGCGTCGGTCGCCTCGAGAAGCCTGACGATCGCGGCTGCACCCAGCTCCGCGGCCCGGTGGACCTTGCCGTGATGACGCGCGACGAGCACCGCCAGGTCGCGACATTCCACCGGCACCTTGAGGCGCACGCACACCTGGCCAACCAGTTCGACGCTGCGTTCTTCGTGGCCCGGATGACGCGGCAGATCGCCGTCGGGCGTTGTCCCCTTGCCAAGATCGTGTACCAGCACGGCAAAGCGCACCGGCAGCGCACAGCTCCTTTGTGCGGACTGATCGATTACCATCATCACATGGATGCCGGTATCCACTTCGGGATGGTAGTCGGCGCGCTGGGGGACGCCCCAGAGACGGTCGAGTTCCGGCAGCAGGCGCGCCAGGGCGCCGCATTCGCGCAGGATCTCGAACATGCGCGAAGGTCGGGTTTCCATCAGACCTCTCGCAACTTCCTGCCAGACGCGCTCGGCCACCAGATGATCGAGCTCGCCGCCGGCGACCATCAGGCGCATCAGCGCGACAGTCTCGGGCGCGACGACGAAGTCGCTGAAGCGGGCGGCGAAGCGGGCGATCCGGAGAACCCGCACGGGGTCCTCGACGAAAGCCGGGCCGACATGGCGGAGGACACGCCGAGACAGATCGTCGATGCCGTGGTAGGGGTCAAGCAGCGAACCATCGGCGGCGCGCGCTATGGCGTTGATGGTCAGGTCGCGACGCGCCAGGTCCTCGGCCAGGCTGACTTCGGGAGCAGCGCGAAAGGCAAATCCCCGGTAGCCAGGCCCGGTCTTGCGCTCGGTGCGCGCCAGCGCATACTCCTCGTGGGTGGACGGGTGCAGGAAGACCGGAAAGTCCTTGCCGACGGGCCGGAAGCCTCTGGCCAGCATCTCTTCGGGGGACGCCCCGACGACCACGTAGTCACGATCCTTGACCGGCAGGCCGAGCAGTTCGTCGCGAACCGCCCCACCGACGGTAAAGATCTGCATCGAGGAGCCTGGGAGCTTGCGGCGGCCCGAAACTTCGCTCAGCGACCGGCCCGATAACGATAACGGTCGAGGCGAAGCTGGATCATCTCGTCCGGCGACAGATAGCCTGGCGCCACCGCTTCGAGTGGCGTGGGCTGCCAGCCGGGATAGTCGTGCGAGCCATCGGTAACGCTATCAAGCTCCATCGAGCGCAGGTTGTCGGGCGACAGCGGCGGATTCGGCAGCAGCCACATCAGACCGGCCTGCAGGTAGGCCCAGCCGCCGGTACCGAGATCAATGACTCGACGCTGCTTGCCGACCAGATGCGCGGTGTAGTCGACCATCTCGCGCAGGGTATAGACCTTCGGCCCGCACAGCTCGTAGGTCTGACCGAAGGTGGCGCCATTGGTCAGCGAATCGGCAAAGGCTCGCGCCACGTCGCCGACATAGACCGGCTGGAAACGCGCCGAGCCGCCGCCGAGAGGCAGCACCGGAAAAAGGCGCAGCAGCTTGGCAAACATGTTGAGAAACGCGTCATCGGGTCCGAAAATCACCGATGGCCGGAACATGGTAACGTCCAATTCGTTCATGGCCGACCGGACGGCCGCTTCGCCGTCACCCTTCGAGCGCAGATACTCCGATGGCGCATTGATGCCTGCCCTGAGCGCGCTCATGTGCACCAGACGACGAACCCCGTTCTCGCGCATGGCGGCGATGATCTTTTTCGGCAGATCGACGTGCGCTGCCTGGAAACCCCTGCCATAGGGCAGGCGCGAATCCGTGTCATGGAGAACGCCGACCAGATTGATCACCGCGTCGTGGCCCTGCACCAGCTGCGCAAGGACTTGCGGATCATGAATGTTGGCCTCGACCATACTGACGGTCGGCAGCATGATCAGCTTCTTGGTGTTCTCGCGGCGGCGGGTCGGTATCGTCACCCGGACGCCGCGTTCGGAAAGGCAGCTGGCAATCCAGCCGCCGACAAAACCACTGCCGCCGATCAACAACACGTTCTCGAGTTCCATAGCGCCCTGCCGATTGAATGAGTGTCGGAAAACCGTCATTCTAAGGCAAATCCTCGCCCTTCGCCTCGCCGCCGGTGCGTGGTGCGATGACGCCGAGCCGGCTCTTGATGGTCTGCGGCTTGCCGTCGAACAAGGCGGCGTAGTAAACGGAGTTGCTCATCACTTTCTTCACGTAGTCGCGCGTTTCGTTGAAGGGAATGGTTTCGGCGTAGATCGCGCCCTCCATGGGCCGATCGGCCCGCCATCTGCGTGCGCGTCCCGGGCCGGCGTTGTACGCCGCCGACGCCAGCACCGGATGGTTGTCGAGACTCTCGAGAACCAGACGCATATAGGTGGTGCCGAGCAACACGTTGGTCTCCGTGTCATTGACCCGGCTCTGCTGGAAGTCCTTGAGCCCGATCTTGTTGGCCACCCACTTCGCGGTAGCCGGCATCAGCTGCATCAGACCGGAGGCGCCGACCGAGGAGCGCGCGCTGGTGACGAAGCGGCTTTCCTGACGCATCAGGCCATACACCCAGGCATCGTCGAGGACCTGATTGCGCGCTGCCGGGCGGACCTGATCGGCATACGGCGCCAGGTAGCGCAGCGAGTAGTCGTGTTCAGTGCGCGTGCGGTCGGCCGCGGCGATCGCACGGTCGTACATGCCGGCGCGCTGCGCGATATCGGATGCTGCCAGCAGTTCCCGATCGCTCATTCCGCGCAGGCTCCAGTTCCATTCCTTGACCCCTTCCGTACGCAGGTTGAGGCGAAAGAACGCCAGCGCTCGCTGCACGCCGGGATTGGCGGTGACCTGCAGCAGTTCTTCCCGGCTTGGCGGTGACGCCTTGGGCGGCGTCGTCGTCGTGCGGCCGAGTTCATCATTGGCCAGGTTACCGTAGAAATCGGGCTGTCCAGCGATCTTCGCGAACAGCGCATTGGCTTCGTCGAGCCTTCCGCCGGCGCGGTAGGCTCGACCCAGCCAATAGACCCACGCCGGCTGCGCGGCCAGGGCCGGCGGCATCTTCTCGATGGTGGCGCGGACGCTACCCCAGTCGTGCACACGCAGGGCAGCACGCACTTTCCACTGCGCCACTTCGTCGGAAAGCGGCGCCTCGCCGGCCTGACGGTACCATTCCATCGCCTCCGGCAGGTGCCGCTGCGCCGCCTGCCAACCGATCTGGCCCCACGCCCAAGCCTTTTCGCCGGCGTTCAGCGACGCTGAGATGCGGCTCAACTGATCCGCCGCCATGCGCGGATCGTTGCGCGCGACGCGCTGGATTGCCAGCACCGCCAGTTCGCGCTGCATACGACTGCCGGCAAGATCGCTCGGCAACCTGGTGAGCCAGGGCAGCGGCGCATCGGCCACCATCTGCGCCACTTTCTTGTCCGGTGTCTGGCTCGGCGGCAGGTAGTTCATGCTGTAGATGGCGGCGGCGATCTTGTTGGCCTCGAACTGACGCCGGATACGCGCCCAGACGGCATCGGCGAGCACGCGCTTCTCGACGATCAGCGCTTCGAGAAGCGGGTAGCAGGGCTCCGGTGGCTCGATGAGAGTGAGCCACAGCGGCAAGGCGTCGTCGAGCGCAGACGCGTCGCCCTGTGCCCGCCGGCTCTGCAGCGCATAGCAGGCGAGATCCTGGTCGGGCTGCGCCAGTCGCGGATACTCGACGTCAAACGCCGCCCACTGCTGCCTCTTGCCCTGTAGGCGCAGCCAGTCGACGCGCAGCCTTTCGCCGACGTAGGTGTTCTCGTGCCGGGCCAGGAAGGCGGCAACGCTCGTCGCATCGGTGTCCTTGAGATCGAGGAGTAGTCGCCAGTAGTCGACGTAGGCTTCGAGTTCGTAACCCGGCGGCGTCGATGCCAGGCGCTCGAGCCTGGCCTTGTCGCCAGCGCGGAACGCATCGCGCGCGGCCAGGAACTGCTCGTCGGCAGTCAGCGCAAGAGCAGCGAGGTGCACGCCAAGCAGGGAGATGAAGAGCCCAAAGACGGTGTAGCGATGCTTCATGGTAAGCTGGAATCTCCGAAAAAATCGATTTTGAGCATATCACATGGCCCCCGACTTGGCGCCTGGAATCCGTCCCGGAAGTTCCTCCGGCAGCGACCCTGGAGAGCGTCGCGCGCTGCGCCGGGCGCTGCTCGAGCGCCGACTGGCCCTGCCGACCGCCGACTGGGCGAGCTATTCGAGCCGCGTCTGCGCCCATCTGGAGGCTGGTTTTCCGCAACTCGCCACAATGGCAGTGGGTTTCTGCTGGCCGCAGAAGCAGGAGCCGGATCTCCGGCCGCTCATCGAAAGGTGGGCCGTCGCGGCCAGAAAGGGATTTCGCGCGCTGCTGCCGGTGGTGCTCGCGGAGAACCGGCCACTGGCCTTTCGCGCCTGGTCTCCAGACACCGTGATGCTCGCCGACCGCTATGGAATCCCGACGCCGGCTACCGGCGAGTTCCTGATCCCGGAGGCGCTTCTGCTGCCGGTGAATGGCTTCGACGCGGCCGGCTATCGCATCGGCTACGGCGGCGGCTACTTCGACCGCACGCTGGCTGCGCTCCACCCGCGCCCACTGGCCATCGGCGTCGGCTTCGAACTGGCGCGCCTCGATTCGATCGGCCCCGAGCCGCACGACCAGGTGCTCGACGCCATGGTCACCGAGGCGGGACTCTTTCGCCCCGCCCGCCCGACGACGTGAGGGTCGCCAGCGGCACAGCCTGCCGGCCTGGTGCGTCGGGCGGACACACGCATTTCGGGACGCTGATGCCCGCTGGCGAGTCGCGACGCTAGGCCAGGAACAGCCTGTAAGCGGGGTTGTCGGTTTCGTTCCAGTGCGCGTAGCCGAGAGTTTTCAGAAAGACCTCGAAGTCATCCAGTTCGTCCGGTGGCACCTGCATGCCGACGAGGACGCGGCCGTAGTCCGCTCCATGATTGCGATAGTGGAACAGGCTGATGTTCCAACCGGCGCTCATTCGGTTGAGGAAGTTCATCAATGCACCCGGGCGTTCGGGAAACTCGAAGCGGTAAACGATCTCGTTGGTGATCTGCGGCGAGCGTCCACCCACGAGGTGCCGAACGTGGCCCTTGGCCATTTCGTCGTCGGTCAGGTCGAGCGTCGGATAATCGTGCCGGCGCAGGTGATCGAGGAGTCTGACCGACTCGGCGCGCGAAGCCACCTGAACGCCGACGAAGATGTGTGCGGCACGCTGGTCGTTGTAGCGGTAATTGAACTCGGTGACGTTGCGCGCACCGATCAGCGACAGGAATTGCCGGTAGGCGCCAGGCTTCTCGGGCAAGGTAACGGCGAAAACCGCCTCCCGCTGCTCGCCGATCTCGGCGCGCTCGGCCACGAAGCGTAGACGATCGAAGTTGAGGTTGGCACCGGAAGCCGTGGCGACCAGTGTCCTGTCCTTGAGCCGGTGGCTGGCCGCGTAGGCCTTGGCGCCGGCGACGGCAAGCGCGCCGGCTGGTTCGAGCACTGCCCGCGTATCCTCGAAAACATCCTTGATCGCCGCGCAAATGGCGTCGGTGTCGACCAGAACCATTTCATCGACATACATCTGACAGAGGCGAAAGGTTTCCTCGCCGACGTACTTGACCGCCGCCCCATCGGCAAACAGCCCGACGTGCTCCAGTCTGACGCGCTTGCCGGCGTTCAACGAACGCGCCATGGCATCGGCGTCGGCAGCCTCGACACCGATGATCCTGGTTTCCGGCCGCAGACGCTTGATGTAGGCAGCGACGCCGGAAATCAGGCCGCCGCCGCCAACGCAACAGAAGACGGCATGAATCGGCTGCGCGTGCTGGCGCAGGATTTCCATGCCGATCGTACCCTGCCCGGCGATCACCTCCGGATCGTCGAAAGGATGCACGAAAGTCAGCTTCTCGGTTTTCTCGAGTTCGAGTGCGTGCGTGTAGGCGTCGTCGTAGGACTCGCCCGCCAGGATCACCTCGGCGCCTCGCGCCTGCACCGCCTGCACCTTGATCTGCGGCGTCGTCGTCGGCATCACGATCACCGCCCGGCAACCCACCTTGTTCGCGGCCAGGGCGACGCCCTGCGCATGATTCCCGGCGGACGCGCAGATTACCCCGCGCTTGAGCTTTTCTTTTGAGAGGTGAACGATCTTGTTGTAGGCGCCGCGCAGCTTGAACGAGAAGACCGGCTGCAGGTCCTCGCGTTTCAACAGGACGCGGTTACCGATCCGCGCGGAGAGGCCCGGCGCGAAGTCGAGAGGCGTTTCGATGGCGACGTCGTAAACCCGCGCGTTGAGTATTCTCTCGAGGTAATCCGTGTGCATGGTGGCGGACAGAGGGGGCTTCGGAGCCGGCGATTCTAGCAGCCTAGGCGACACCTGGCGTTCGTGAGTCGGGCCAGGCGACCCGCCTCACGACCATGCAGGAACCTACCAGTTGGTTTCCCGCTCGGGGGTAGCCGTGATCTTGTGGATCGACAGGTCAGCGCCGTTGTATTCCTGTTCCTGATCGAGCCGCAGTCCGACGGCACCTTTCAGCAGCCCGTAGACCAGGCAACTGCCGATCAGGGCAATGGCGATCGCCATGCCGGTCATCAACAGCTGCGGCATCAAGGCGACGCCACCGATGCCGCCAAGCGCCTTGCTGCCGAAGATCCCGGCGGCGATGCCGCCCCAGGCGCCACAGAGCCCATGCAGCGGCCAGACACCGAGCACATCGTCGATCTTCCAGCGGTTCTGAGTCAGCGTGAACATCATCACGAACATGCCGCCCGCGACACCCCCGACGATCAGCGCACCGATCGGGTGCATCACGTCGGAGCCGGCGCAGACCGCGACGAGACCGGCGAGCGGTCCGTTGTGCACGAAACCGGGGTCGTTCCTGCCGGCGACCATGGCGACCAGCGTGCCGCCGACCATGGCCATCAGCGAATTCATCGCCACCAGGCCGGAGATCTTGTCGATCGTCTGCGCACTCATGACGTTGAAACCGAACCAGCCGACGGTCAGAATCCAGGCGCCCAACGCCAGGAAGGGGATCGATGATGGCGGGTGTGCCGAAACCCGCCCTTCCTTCGTGTATCTCCCGTAGCGGGCGCCGAGTAGGACGACGGCGGGCAGGGCGATCCAGCCGCCCATCGCATGCACGACGACCGACCCGGCGAAGTCATGGAACTCCTCACCATAGTTGGCCTTTAGCCACGCCTGGACGCCAAACGCCTGATTCCAGGCAATTCCCTCGAAGAGCGGGTAGATGAAGCCGACGATCAGGAAGGTCGCCGCCAGTTGCGGGTAGAACCTGGCCCGCTCGGCGATGCCGCCCGAAACGATAGCCGGAATCGCCGCCGCGAAGGTCAGCAGAAAAAAGAACTTGGTCAGTTCGAAGCCATTCTTCTGCACCAGCGTCTCGGCACCGGCGAAGAAGTTGACACCGTAGGCGATGCTGTAGCCGACGAAGAAGTAGGCGATCGTCGATACCGAGAAGTCGGTGAGGATCTTCACCAGCGCATTGACCTGGCTCTTCTTGCGGACCGTGCCCAGTTCGAGGAAGGCAAAGCCCGAATGCATCGCCAGCACCATGATGCCACCGAGCAGGATGAAGAGAACGTCGCTACCAGACTTGAGTGCTTCCATGGCTCCCCCTGAAATTTTCGTCGAAGCCATCAAGCAATCTTCAGGCCAGCATTAGATGGTGCAGTGATTCAATGACTTGCGCTCCATCAAGGGGAATTTATGCACCACAACCGGGCATTTTCGCGCCGATTGCACCAGGACAGGGCCATACGCACCACTTTGTGCTGCGTTCAGGCTATTCTGGTGCAGCGCCGGGCGGCAGGAGCACCCACATCTGCCCTTGCTGTTTCATGCGCCCGGCCTGCATGCCGGCCTGCGCACCGAAGCCCCAGAACAGGTCGGCGCGTACGACGCCACGAATCGCGCCGCCGGTATCCTGGGCCAGAACCAGACGACGCAAGGGTGTCGTCGACGCCGGTAGGCTGGTCGACAGGAACACGGGGGCGCCCAGCGGCACGTGCCGAGGATCGACGGCGATGCTGCGCTCGGGAGTCAGCGGCACGCCGAGAGCTCCGCTCGGGCCTTCGGCAGCGCCATTCTGGCCGCTCTTGATCGCTTGTTCGCGGAAGAAGACGTAACTCGGGTTGGCGTTCAGCAGCTCACCGACGCGCGCCGGATTCGCCCGCGCCCACTGTTTGATCCCTTGCATCGACACCTGGTCGAGAGTCAGTTCGCCGCGGTCGACAAGCACGCGGCCGATCGACTGGTACGGGTGACCGTTCTGGTCGGCGTAGGCGAGGCGCGTCATGCTGCCGTCGGGGAGTTTGACTCGCCCCGAGCCCTGCACCTGCAGGAAGAAGAGTTCGACCGGATCATCGACCCATAGCAACGCGCGATCGGGGCTGTCCTTTTCCCGGCTGGTGATCTCGGCGCGCGAGTAGTAGGGGACGACCTTGTTGCCGTCGAGACGACCGCGCAGGCGCATGTTCTTGAGCTCGGGGAGGACCGCGCCCAGATCGATGGTCAGCAAGTCGGTGGGGACGCCGAGCACGGGCTGCAGGTAAGGCTTGCCGCGTGTCCGCGCGCCGCGCAGCAGCGGCTCGTAGTAGCCGGTGACCAGGCCACCCGTACTGCCATCCGAGTTGGTCAGCAACCAGGGCTGCAGACGCGCTTCCAGGAAGCGGCGGATGGTGGTGGTGGACGGACTCGTGAGACCCTTTGCCTCGTCGCAGGCGGTCTTCCATTGCGGCCACTGCGGTCGGCTGGCAAGCGCGCGGCACGATAGCAGGAAGGCAGGCCACGCGGCCGCCAGATCGTCGTCACCCCATCCCGGAAGTTCGCTCCAGCGGGCGGCCTGTAGCAGCCTCGCCGACGGCGGTGACGTTGTCGTCGCCGCCGGCTGCGCCTGTGTGCCGCATGGCGGGCAGGCCGGGCAGGCTGGACAGGCGGCGGGAACCTCGCGGGTGCCGTTGGTACCGCCGCAGGCGGTGAGCAGCGCGGTAAGCAGCGCGGTGGCGAGGAGGCGCCGTGATTGGCTTTTGGGCATGGTTTTGGCTAGAGTGTCGGGTTCGTCAACCCGCGAAGTATACTGTCCGATGAGCGACCCATTCCGGCAACTTGCGAGCTTTCTCGCCCGCGCCGAACAACTTCTCGAGCGTATCGAGCCCTTGCTGCCGCCCGCTTCGCCGCTTCCCGAGTGGCACCTGGCCAGCGCGTTCCGCTGGCGCACACGCCGCGGTGTGGGCTACCTGCAGCCGATCGCGAGATTGCCGGCGATCCGCCTCGCCGACCTGCAGGACATCGACGAGCAGAAGGCGCGGATCGACACCAACACGCGCCATTTTGTCGCCGGCCAGCCGGCGAACAACGTGCTGCTCACCGGCGCGCGTGGATCGGGCAAGTCGTCACTGATCAAGGCCCTGCTCAACGAATATGCGGCCAATGGCCTGCGCGTCATCGAGGTCGAGAAGGGCGACCTGACCGACCTGCCCGACATCGTCGAATTGACCGAAGGGCGCCCCGAGCGCTTCATCATTTTCTGCGACGACCTCTCGTTCGACGCCGGCGATGCGCGCTACAAGGCGCTGAAGGTCGTGCTCGACGGTTCGCTCGCGGCGCCGCCCGAGAATGTCCTGATCTACGCCACTTCCAACCGCCGACATCTGATGCCCGAGTACTTCGCCGAGAACCTGGAGAGCCGGCGCGTCGGCGAGGAGATCCATCCGGGAGAGGCGATCGAGGAGAAGATCTCGTTGTCGGAGCGCTTCGGGCTGTGGATTTCCTTCTATCCCTTCGACCAGGACGCGTATCTCAACATCGTCGCCCACTGGCTGAAAGCCTTCGGCTGTCGCCACGACGACATCGCGGCTGCCGAGCGCGACGCGCTCAACTGGGCGCTCGAACGTGGTTCGCGCAGCGGCCGTGTCGCCTGGCAGTTCGCCAGGGACTGGGCGGGTCGACACAGCGGCGTGCTGCCGGTACGTCCGCGACGGCAGCGCACGAAGGCGGCGCCTACCGACGCTGCCAGTGCTACGCGCAAGCGCCCGGGGAATGCACCTTGAGTCAGCGGCCGTGCGCAACGTCGAGAAGGAGCGGCAAATGAACGTGGTTGGCGAGGGTGCGACCCCGATCACGGAGGTCGCGGCCGCCGTCCTGCTCCGCGGCGATCCGGCGACGCCGGAGTTCCTGCTTGCCCAGCGCCCCGTCGGCAAGGTCTACGCGGGCTATTGGGAGTTTCCCGGCGGCAAGGTCGAGGCGGGCGAAACAACGCGCGCGGCGCTGGTGCGCGAACTGCAGGAAGAACTCGGCGTCACCGTCGACCAGGCCTGGCCATGGGTCTGCTGCGAGTTCACCTATCCACACGCAAGGGTTCGTCTGCGTTTCTTCCGCGTCACCTCGTGGCACGGCGAGATTGCACCGATCGAGCACAGCGGCTTCGTCTGGTCGAAGGTCGGCGCGGCGGCGAGTGTGGCACCGATCCTGCCGGCCAATGGCCCGATCCTGCGTGCGCTGGCACTGCCGCCGGTCTACGCGCTCAGCCATGCCGAGGAGCGGGGAGTGGAGGCGGAACTGACGCGGCTCGCGCACGCCCTGTCATCAGGGCTGCGCCTGATCCAGGTGCGCGACAAGACGCTGCCGCGAGCACAGCGCAGGCACTTCGCGCACATGGTCGTGACCTTGGCGCGGGGCTTTGCCGGTGCCTGCGTTCTGGTCAACGACGATCCTGAACTGGCACGCACCGTCAGCGCCGACGGGCTCCACCTGTCCTCGAGGCGGCTCTGGGAGATCGACCGGCGACCTGATTTCGATCGTGTCGCCGCCTCGTGCCACACGCCAGCCGACCTTGCCCGCGCTGTCGAACTGGGCCTCGATTTCGTCGTTCTCGGTCCGGTGCTGCCAACCGCCAGCCATCCTGAAGCAAGGGCAATGGGTTGGGAGCAGTTTTCGCGTCTGCTCGAACACTCGCCGCTACCGGTCTATGCCCTTGGCGGCCTGCAGCCGAATATGCTCGACACGGCCCGGCGCCACGGGGGGCATGGTATCGCGTTGATGCGCGGCTGGCGCTGACGCGGCGCTTCTCGCTTGCCGCTTCGCCAGCGCCGGCAGCCTCACCCCAGACAGAGAATCTGCACGCTGCGCGCCGGCAGCGTGCTCGTCCGCTCGCGCTGACAAGCCGCGAAAGGGGACTGGGCGCTGCTGTCGCAGACCTGCCACCAGACGCCGGCTGGTAGCAGGAAGGAAACCGGGATCTCATCACGGTTGATCAGGCAGAGCAGGATCCGGTGATCGTCGGCCTGGCCGTCCGTCGAGGTCTCGGGAGCAAGCTGCAGACCGAGTGCGCCAAGCTTGCCGGATTGCCAGTCGGCAACCCGCATCGGCCGTCCTGCGGGATGCCACCAGACCACATCGGGTTGTCCCTCAGCGTTCCCCTCGCCAGTCAGCCAGCGGCGGCGCCGCAGTTGCCGGAAACGCTGGCGCAAGCCGATCAACCCGGCGACAAAAGCGACCAGATCGGCGTCGGCACTCCGCCAGTCGAGCCAGGTCATGGCATTGTCCTGGCAATAGGCGTTATTGTTGCCCGCCTGCGTGCGACCGATCTCATCGCCACTCTGCAGCATCGGCACGCCTTGAGAAATCAGTAGCGTCGTCAGCAGCGCGCGCTGCAGGCGGCGCCGCCTTTCGAGGACGGCCGGATCGCGGCTCTCGCCCTCCTCCCCGCAGTTCCAGGAGAGGTTGTGGCTGTGCCCGTCGCGATTACCTTCGCCGTTGAGCTCGTTGTGCTTCTCCTGATAGCTGACCAGATCGCGCAAGGTGAAGCCATCGTGCGCGGTGATGAAGTTGACGCCCGCCTGCGGCGCCCGTCCAGCGAAACGAAACACTTCACTCGATCCGGCCAGCCGCTGAGCCAACGCCGCGACACCCACCCCGCCCGTCAGCCAGAAGGCGCGCACGTCGTCGCGGAAGCGGTCATTCCATTCGCTCCAGCCGGGCAGAAAGCGGCCCAGGTGATAACCATCGGGTCCGACGTCCCACGGCTCGGCGATCAGCTTGACTCGCTGGAGTACCGGATCCTGCCGCTTGGCGGCAAGAAAGGCGCTGTCGCGGGTCAGTGTGGCGGCGAGGTCGAAGCGGAAACCATCGACGTGCATGACCTCAACCCAGTAGCGCAGGGAGTCCATGACCATCTGCAGAACCCGCGCATTGGCGAGATTGAGCGTATTGCCGCAACCCGTGAAATTCTCGTAGCTGGCCAGATTGCCAGCCGGTAGCCGGTAGTAGCTCAGATTGTCGATGCCGCGAAACGACAGGGTCGGGCCCGCTTCGTCGGTCTCCGCCGTGTGATTGAAGACGACATCGAGAATGACCTCGATGCCGGCAGCGTGCAGCGCACACACCATCGTCTTGAACTCGGCAATCACCGATTGCCCACCAATCCGGGCGGCGTAACGTGGTTCCGGCGCGAAGAAGGCGAGCGAGTTATAGCCCCAATAATTGACGCGGCCCTCGTTCACAAGCCGTTGCTCGTCGAGGAAGTGGTGCACCGGCAGCAGGCTGAGAGCGGTAACCCCGAGCCGCCGGTAGTGCTCGATCATCGCCGGTGCGGCAAGACCGGCGTAGGTGCCGCGCAGGGCCTCGGGAACTCCGGGGTGCTGGCAACTGATTCCCTTGACATGAACTTCATAGAGTACCGTGTCAGCCCAGGGTACCGCCAACGGCGCATCACCGCCCCAGTCGAAGTGTTCGTCGACGACACAGGCTTTCAGGCGGTGCGCCGGATCGTCCTGCGCCGGCCACGAAAAGCGGCCGACGACTTCCCGCGCGTAGGGATCGAGCAGCAGGTGCCGGGCATCGAAGCGATGGCCGCGATCCGGGGCGGAGGGGCCGTGAACGCGATAGGCGTAACAGAGTCCGGGAGCGGCGCCGGCGAGGTAACCATGCCAGACCTGATCGGTACACTGCTCCAGATGCAGCGCGCGCATCTGGCCGCCCTCGAAGAGGCATAACTCGACCGCTTCGGCATGCGCCGAAAAGAGAGCGAAGTTGACCCCCCGCCCGTCCCAATGGGCGCCGAGCGGCCACGGCCGCCCGGCTTGCAAGCGCATGCCGTCGATCACGGGACCCATTCGAGATAAAGCCCGGCGAGCGGGGGCAGAGTCAAGCTGACCGACCATTCCCGTCCGTGCGCTGGCACGTACTCCGCATACACCGGCTCATAGCCGTTGCCGACGTTACTCCCCCCGTAGTACTGGGAATCGGTGTTGAGGCGCTCGCAGTAGCCACCCGGCACCGGCACGCCGATACGGTAGCCCTGGCGGACGACCGGCGTGAAGTTGCCGACATAGAGAACGGCGCGCGAGTGATCGCGCGACCAGCGGACGAAGGCGACGACCGAGCAGTCGGCATCGTCGGGCGCCATCCACTCGAAACCAGCCGGCTCGAAATCGACCTCGTGCAGTGCCGGATTACTGCGATAGATGCCGTTCAGATCGCGAATCAGGTCGTGCATGCCCGCATGCAGGGGGAAGTCGAGCAGACCCCAGTCGAGCGACGTGTCGTGATTCCACTCGTTCCATTGCCCGATTTCGCCGCCCATGAACAACAGCTTCTTGCCCGGATGCGCCCACATGAAGGCGTAAAGCGAACGCAGGTTGGCAAACTTCTGCCAGTAGTCGCCGGCCATCTTGCTGAGCAGCGAGCCCTTGCCGTGCACGACTTCGTCGTGCGAAAGCGGCAGGACGAAGTTCTCGGTGAACGCGTACATCATCCCGAAGCTGAGTTGATTGTGGTGATACCGGCGATGCACCGGATCCTTGGTCATGTAGTCGAGGACGTCGTGCATCCAGCCCATGTTCCACTTGTAGTGGAAGCCGAGACCGCCCATCGACGGCGGGCGACTGACCATCGGCCAGGCAGTAGACTCCTCGGCATGCGTATCGGCGGCCGGGTGCTCCTGGCCGAGAACCTCGTTCATCCGCCGCAGGAAGGCGACGGCTTCGAGGTTCTCGCGCCCGCCGTACTGATTCGGCAGCCATTGCCCCTCCTCGCGGCTATAGTCGCGGTAGAGCATCGACGCTACGGCATCGACGCGCAGGCCGTCGATGCCGTAGCGCTCGATCCAGAACAGCGCGTTGCCGATCAGATAGTTGCTGACTTCGCGGCGGCCGAAGTTGTAGATCAGCGTGCCCCAGTCCTGATGCATGCCTTCGCGGGGATCGGCGTGCTCATACAGCGCCGTGCCGTCGAAGCGGCCGAGACCGTGTTCGTCGGTCGGGAAATGCGCCGGTACCCAGTCAACCATGACGCGCAGTCCGGCGGCATGACAGGCACCGACGAAATTGCGAAAGCCGGTCGGGCTGCCATGGCGGGCAGTCGGCGAGTAGAGTCCCAGCGGCTGGTAGCCCCAGGAGCCGTCGAACGGATGCTCCGAAATCGGCAGCAGTTCGATATGGGTAAAGCCGAGGCCAACTACGTAAGGAATCAGCGTCTCGCTGATTCGCTGCCAGTCAGGGAAGCCGCCATCGTCGGCACGCCGCCACGACGCCAGATGGACCTCATAGATCGACATCGGCGCGCCCAGCAGATCGCCGGCCGGAATCGACGTCGGATCCACCGGGGGTGGCAGTTCACAGACGATCGACGCCGTCGACGGCCGCATTTCCGCCTGAAAGCCATAAGGGTCGGACTTGAGCGGCAGCAGAAAGCCGCCGTGGGAACGAATTTCGTACTTGTAGTGGGCGCCGGCACTGACCCCCGGGAGGAAGATCTCCCAGACGCCGCATTCGCGGCGCAGGCGCATCGGGTGGCGACGACCATCCCAGGTATTGAAGTCGCCAACGACGCTGACCCGTTGCGCATCGGGAGCCCAGACCGCGAATGCGGTGCCGGGAACGCCATCGATTTCGCAGAGATGCGCGCCGAGGCGCTCGAAGGGTCGCAGGTGCGAGCCCTCGGCAAGTAGCCAAACGTCCATCTCGCCCAATACCGTGGCAAAACGATACGGATCATCGGTTTCCTGCACGCCGTTTTCCCACTCGATGCGCAACCGGTAGGGAAAACTGATGCGGCGGCGGGGGATGAGTCCTTCGAAGTAACCTTCGACTCCCTCGACCTCGCGGTGCTCGAGTTCGGCAAGCTGCCTCCCGGTCTTGGCGTCGAGCACTGCAACCGAGCGCGCTCCCGGTTGCAGGCTGCGGACCCACAGGAAACCGTCGGCATCGACGTGCATTCCAAGGACGGCGTAGGGGTCGCCGTGTTCTGCCCGGCAAAGGGCAACAATTTCTGCAGTGTCAAGCATTTGAGACGTCCTTACGTAGTGTGTGTGCGTATGTTCCAGGTATCGTTGGCGTAGTCACTGATGGTCCGGTCGGCCGAGAAGGGACCCATTCCGGCGACGTTGAGAATGGCCTTGCGCTGCCACTCGTCGGAGTTCAGATAGAGGGCGTCGACACGCTTCTGGGTGGCCACGTAGTCGGCGTAGTCGGCGAGCAGCAGGTAGTGGTCGCCATAATGAAGCAGGCTGTTGAAGATATCGTGATAGCGCGGCCGTTCGCCGGGCGAAAAGAAGCCGCTGTCGATGCGGTCGAGGGCCTCCTTGAGGGCAGGATCGTCGCGGTAGATGTCCATCGGCCGATGCCCGGCCTGCCTGATTGCCGTGACCTGGGCGGTGTTGTTGCCGAAAATGAAGATGTTGTCGGCACCGACGTTGTCGCGAATCTCGATGTTGGCGCCATCCTCGGTGCCTATGGTCAGCGCCCCGTTGAGCGATAGTTTCATGTTGCCGGTACCCGACGCTTCGGTGCCGGCGGTCGAAATCTGTTCCGAGAGATTGGCGGCCGGCATGATCAGTTCGGCGACCGAAACACCGTAGTTCGGAATGAAGACGACCTGCAGCAGGTCACGCGTTCGCGGATCGTTGTTCACCACCGCCGCGACATCGTGGATCAGCCGGATCACCTGCTTGGCCATGTGATACGACGATGCCGCCTTGCCCGCGAAGATGACGCTGCGCGGCGCCAGATCGCTGGCCGAACCGTCGAGCAGGGCGTTGTAGCGCGTAATGACGTGCAGCACGTTCAGCAACTGCCTTTTGTACTCGTGGATCCGCTTGACCTGTACGTCGAAGAGGCTGTCCGGGTTCAGCGAGATGCCGACTTCACGCGCCACGTAGTTGGCGAGGCGAACCTTGTTGTGTCGCTTCGCCGCCGCGAAGGCGCTGCGGAAAGCCGCATCGTCGGCAGTCGCCCGCAAGTCCTGCAGACGATCCAGATCAAGGCGCCAGCCCTGACCGGCGAGGCGTTGGTCGAGCAGGGCCGAGAGGCCGGGATTGGCTTGCGCCAGCCAGCGTCGCGGCGTGACGCCATTGGTCTTGTTGTGGAAACGCTCGGGGTAGAGGCGGGCAAAGTCGGCAAAGATCGTCTGCACCATGAGATCCGAGTGCAGCTGCGAGACGCCGTTGACCCGGTGGCTGCCGACGATGCACAGATTGGCCATGCGCACGCGCTTGTCGCGGTCGTGCCCGCCGCCGTCGTCGATCAGGGAAACCCGGCGCATGAGGTCGATGTCCCCAGGGTAGAGACGGACGACCTCGTCAAGAAACTCCTGGTTGATGCGATAGATGATCAACAGATGCCGCGGCAGCACGCGCTGGATCAGCGTCACTTTCCAGGTTTCCAGAGCCTCCGGCATCAGCGTGTGGTTGGTGTAGGAGAAAATGCGCCGGCACTGGTCCCAAGCCGCGGCCCAGCTCATGCCGTGATCATCGATCAGGAGGCGCATCAACTCGGCGACACCGATCGCCGGATGCGTGTCGTTGAGGTGTATCGCCACCTTGTCGGCCAGATTGGCCAAGCTGCCATTTTCGTCCAGATGGCGTACCAGGATGTCCTGCAGCGACGCGCTGACGAAGAAATACTCCTGGCGCAGACGCAGTTCGCGACCGGCGGGCGTGCTGTCATTCGGGTAGAGAACCCAGGAGATGTTCTCGAAGTGGTTCTTGAACTCGGCGGCGCGCTGGTAATCGCCGGTATTGAAGGCACCGAGGTCGATCTCGGACGGCGCCGCCGCCTTCCAGAGGCGCAAGGTGCTCACACGGTCCGTGCCATGACCCGGGATGACGTAATCGAATGCCTTGGCCTCGACCGAGTCGGCGGCATGCCATTCTGCCCATTCTTCGTGGTGTTCGGCGGTGCCGCCGAAACGCACGGTGTAGTGCTTGTTGGCGCGCGGGAACTCCCAGGGCGAACGGTCCTGCAGCCAGGCTTCCGGCTTCTCGACCTGCTGGCCGTTGAGGATGGACTGGGCAAACATCCCGTACTCATAGCGGACACCGTAGCCCCAGGAGGGCAGTCCAAGGGTGGCCATCGAATCGAGAAAACACGCCGCCAGCCGGCCGAGACCGCCGTTGCCAAGGGCGGCATCGGGTTCGCATTCCATCACCTCGTCCAGCGACGGGCCTGGCCCGCTGAAGGCAGCCGCCGCCTGATCGCGCAGATCAAGGGCGGACAGGGCATTGTTCATGGCCCGGCCGATCAGGAACTCCATCGACAGATAGTAGACGCGCCGCGCCTTGTCGTCGCGGTCGGAGTTCTGGGTGTCAACCCAACGCTGGGCCAGCTTCTCACGCGCCACGAACGACAGCGCCTGGTAGAGGTCCGCCTTGCTGGCTCGCGTCGGCTCAGCAGCCACCGCGCACAGCAGTTTGCGGTCGATCTGGGAGCGCAGCGTTGGGCTTTCGGGCTGGGGTTGGGCGGAATCGGACATCAGACAAGTACTCCAGTAAGGTTCATGGGCAACCCTCGCTGTCGGCCAGAGCATGGGCAGAACCCAGCAGGGCCGGCGTAGGACACAGCATCACATACGTCGGGATGGCGACCAAGTAGGAAGCGAAGCGCCCCTTGGCCTCGAAGCGGGTGCGAAAGGCTGACCGATCAAACAGGTCGCCGAGCCGTGGAATGATACCACCACCGACATACACGCCACCCTGGGCACCCAGTGTCAAGGCAAGATTTCCTGCCATTGCCCCGAGCATCGCGCACAGGGTATCGATGACTGCCCGGCAGCGTGGATCGTCCCCAGACACGGCACGGGCGACGATCTCGGGCGTCGCCAGGGGTTCGCCGGACCAGCCATCGACTTCACCGACCAGACGATACAGCAGCGGCAGGCCACTACCGGAAAGCAGGCGCTCGGCCGAGACGTGCGCGAACTCGCGCCAGGCAAGAGCCAGAATCTCCGCCTCGCGCCGGTCGCCCGGCGCCAGCGAGCAGTGTCCGCCCTCTCCCGTCAAGGCCAGCCAGCGCCCGCGCGCGTAGAACACGCCGGAGACACCGAGACCGGTGCCGGGCCCAAGGACCGCCTTCGGTGCCAGCGCGACGGCGGTCCCACCGCCAACCTGACGCAGGTCGGCGGCAGCGAGATGCGGCAGCGACAGGGCGAGAGCCGCAAAGTCGTTGAGCAGCAGCAACTGCGCCAAGCCCAGTCGGGCCATGATGTCGGCGCGCACGAAGACCCAATCGGCATTGGTCATGCGGATCACGTCAGCATGGACCGGGGCGGCCAGGGCAAGCGCGGCGGCGCGCAAGGGCGGGCTGCCGAACTCGTGGAGATAGGCCTGAACGGCCTCCACCGGACCCGCGTAGTCGGCCACCGCAAGCACGCGCACCCGTTCCGGCAGGCCGCGCTCGTCGAGCAGTGCGAAGCGGGCGTGGGTGCCGCCGATGTCGGCTACCAGCCGCGCACCGGGGATCATGGCCACCTCCGTGTGCGCTTTACTCGCCCGGCGACGCCCTGCGCGCGCGGGCTCAGGGCGCGGAGCGATGAACGATGAACAGGAATTCCGCGCGACTGGCGAGGTGGCCGATCCTGGCCACTGTGATGGTAAGGCAGTTGCGGATTCACGATGAGATACCCGGCGGCAGGGAAGCAATGGCGACGCCCCGAATCTTCGCACCAATTGCCGGTTTTATCAAAGACCCTTCCAACATCCGGCAGTATTGCCCGGATAAATCTCCCACAGCAGCTCTCGCACGCGCCTCGGTCGACTCGCGTCTCGTCCAGGCGAGGCCCCTTGTCTCCTCGACACGGTGTGCGCCAGTTCCTCCTGTCGGCACTCCAGGCCCTTACAATCGCTGCTGACGTCGGTACGCGAGGTGCCCACGTGACGCCGGACTTCCCTCGGTCGGCAGCCTGTGCAGTCACCGGCAGTGCAGGTTCGCCCCCGGTCTCCCCCCGCTTCTTGCCCAGAGGTGATCCGTGAAAGATGCGCCGTTGATCAGAACCCTTGCCGACCTGCTCGGCGCGGACCAGGTGCTGACGTCCGCAGCCGACATGTCTGCCTACCTTGCCGACTGGCGTGGTCGCTACCGCGGGGCGGCAACTTGTGTCGTCCGCCCCGCCAGTACGGCTGCCGTGGCCGCGGTGGTGCGTGCCTGTGCCGAAGCGGCCATGCCGATCGTACCGCAGGGCGGCAATACCGGTCTGTGCGGTGCGGCGACCCCCGCTGGCGATGGCCACGCCGTGGTGGTCAGCCTGACCCGCTTGAATCGCGTGCGCCAGATCGACACGGCAAACAACACCATGACCGTCGAGGCGGGCTGCGTACTGGCGACCCTGCAGGCGGCCGCGGCCCAGGCGGGACGCCTCTTCCCGCTGTCACTGGCGGCCGAGGGAAGCTGCCAGATCGGCGGCAACCTGTCCACCAACGCCGGCGGAGTACAGGTCCTGCGCTACGGGAACGCGCGTGACCTGACGCTCGGTCTGGAAGTCGTCCTGGCGAGCGGCGAGATCTGGGACGGACTGCGCGGTCTGCGCAAGGACAACACCGGATACGACCTGAAACATCTGTTCATCGGCGCCGAGGGAACGCTCGGCATCATCACCGCGGCGGTACTGAAGCTGTTTCCGCTGCCGCGCGCGAATGCCACCGCCTGGCTGGCGATCGCCTCACCGGCAGCGGCAGTTCGCCTGCTCGCGGACCTTCAGGCGCGCTTTGCTTCGACGCTGACGGCCTGCGAACTGGTCTCCGACGTCGCCCTTGGCCTGGTGCGCCAGCATATCCCGGGGCCGCATCCGGCCTTGTCGGCAAGCCCCTGGCACCTGTTGATCGAACTGTCGGCGGGTGGCGACGAGGGCGAACTGCGCGAAGCACTGGGCGCGCTGCTCGCGGAGGCTCTGGCCAGTGGCACGATCAGCGACGCCGTACTGGCGCAGAGTGGCGAGCAGGCCAGGCGCCTGTGGGCCATGCGCGAGAACATCGGAGAGGCGCAGAGAATCGACGGACTGAGCATCAAGCACGATGTCTCGGTACCGATATCGCGCATTCCAGAGTTCGTGGAACGTGCCGACCAGGCGCTGACCGAGGCGTTTCCGGGACTTCGCATCGTCGCGTTTGGGCATATCGGCGACGGCAATCTGCATTACAACCAGTCGCAAGCGGCGGCCGGCCTGAACGCCGCCTTTCTGGCCGCGCAGCCGACAGTGAACCGCATCGTCCATGATCTGGTCGACGAACTGGGCGGCAGCATCAGCGCCGAACACGGCATCGGACAGTTGAAGCGCGACGAGCTTCTCCGCTACAAGAGCCCGGTGGAGATCGAGATGATGCGTGCCATCAAGCGCGTGCTGGATCCGCAGGGCCTGATGAATCCTGGCAAGGTGCTCTGAGACAGGCGCCCCAGGCGGCCGCTTGCCCGCCGGTCGAGGCACATCGGGGCCGGCGCGTCGGCGCGGGCAGGCACCGCTCAATGAATGGTCGGCGGCTCGCCCGGTGAAGACCCGCCAAAGATCTCGTCGACTGCGGCTTCGTCGAAACGGTATTCGCGATTGCAGATTTCATCCCGGATGACCACCTCGCCTTGCTCGTGCAGAGCGGCATAAACCTCGGCCGGACCGAGGACGCGCAGCATGGAACGTACCTTCTGCCAGTCCTCGGGGCAGTGGTAGGCAACCGTCCGGGCGGCAAACAGGCGAACGGCTTCGTCCGGAAAGAGCCGGAGCAGCAGTTGGTCGGCGGGTAGCGACAGTATTTCGGCGGGGCGCACCGTTGCGGCGAGCGCCTCGATGCGCGCCCAGCCGTCGGCATCGCAGGCGTCGGCGCCGGGCATTCTCTGCACCAGCAGTCCGGCGGCGGCATCTGGCGTCGTGACAAGAAGGAAGCGTGACGGTAACTGGTCCGACTGACCGAGGTAGTGCTCGAAAATCTCGGCGACGCTGGTGCCGGCAAGCGGCACGATGCTCTGGTAGGGTTCGCGCATCGACGGCATGTCGAGAGACAAGAGCAGTTGCCCGTCACCGAGCAGTTCCGGAGCCGACTCGCCGGCCAGTGGCGCGCTGAACCTGGCCATGCCGCGGATGTGCAGTTGCTCGTCACAGTCGATGACCAACAGGGAAATCGGTCCGTTGCCGCGCAACTGGACAGTCAGGCGCCCCGGCTGTTTCAGCTTGCCGCCGAGCAGCAGGGTGGTCGCCGTCAGTTCACCGAGGAGGCGGGCAACGGGCGCCGGATAGCCGCGTCCATCGAGCATGTTCCGCCACACCGGCCCCAGGCGAACAAACGCACCGCTGATGTCGAGATCGTCGAAGAGAAAGCGCCACAAGCAATCACTGACCATGAGCTGTCGACATCGGCTACCTGGACTTCCCGTAAAACGGCGTTGCTGCCAGATACAGGAGGCTCTTCCAGTACGTGGGATCGATCCGCCACGCCTTGAGAAAGGCCTTGGCAGCAATGAGGCGACTGGCGCCAGGCCCGCCCTGCAGATGCCCCAGGCCAAAGCTCGCAGAGTACTGTGCCAGTTGCCGCCTGAACACGCCTGGCGCCACGCAGCGCCCATCCTGGCTGGACAGTCCCCATTGCCGTGACGCCTGCTCGAGAAGCCGGGTCCGGTAATCGAGCGCCCGGGTCACGCGTGAGCCCTGGTGGGGGTGCTGGCGATAGAGTGTTGTCGCTTCGCGCAGCTTGAGAAACTGCGAAGTTCTTGCCACCCGCAGCCAGAAGTCCCAATCTTCACTGAAGGGAAGGGTTTCGTCGAATCCCCCACTCGCGCGCACTACAGCCGAACGCGCCAGGGCCGTACTGGTGAGCACCCAGCTATCAAGAAGCATTTGGTGATAGATCCAGCCGGAAAAGTCACTGTCGATTCCCTGTGGCGCCGCCTGCGCTGCGAAACTCGCAGGCTGCGGGAACCGTCCCCCCTCGCTCTCCTGTCGCCACCAGACGAACGCTGTAAACACCACGTCGACCTGCGGGTTGTCCGCAAAAGCGGCCAACTGGTTGGCCAGCTTGTTTGGCAACCAGTAATCGTCGTGGTCGACCAACGCAATGAACTCGCCTCGCGCTTCCCTGATCCCGTGGTTGCGTGCGGCGCAGACGCCGGAGTTGGGTTGGTCGATGACTCTGACGGGTTCGCCGAAGCTACGCGCGATCGCGCCCGTCTCATCCGTGGAACCATCGTTGATGACGATGATCTCGAGCTCGGCGGCCTCTTGCGCGAGGATGCTGGCCAGGGTCTCGCCAATGTAGAGCGCACAGTTGTAGGCGGGAATGACAACTGATACTACGGGCATGTTCGGAACTCCTGGCCGGACTGGCTTCGCATCGACGATGAGTTGGCGTGCCACAAACTAAGATACGCCGAGCATCCTGTCGAGCGCCAGCTTGGCAAGTTCCCGCTCATGCTCCGGCACCTGGATCTGATTGACGACCGTGCCTTCGGCCAGATTCTCGAGCGTCCACGCCAGATGCTGCGGGTCGATCCGCTGCATCGTCGAACACATGCAGACCGTGGGAGCCATGAACTGCACGATCTTGCCTTCACCCTTCACTTCTTCTGCCAACCGGTTCACCAGGTTGAGTTCGGTGCCGACCAGCCAGCGCGTGTTCGCCGGGGCTTCCTTGATGGTGCGGACGATATGCTCGGTTGATCCGACAAAGTCGGACTGCCTGCAGACTTCGAAGCTGCATTCCGGGTGAGCGATCACCAGACCGTCCGGATGCTGGTTACGGAAGCGCAGGATATGCGCGGGCTGGAACATCTGGTGCACCGAGCAATGGCCTTTCCAGAGCAGGAGTCTGGCGCGCCGGATCTGCTCTGCCGTCAGACCCCCCATCTCGAGATCGGGATCCCAGACCATCATCTCATCCAGTGGAATTCCCATCTGGTAGCCGGTCCACCGCCCGAGATGCTGGTCCGGAAAGAAGAGAATCTTCTCCCGACGCTCAAAGGCCCAGGCGGCAATCGTCCCGGCATTCGACGAGGTGCATACGATGCCGCCGCGCGCACCACAGAACGCCTTGAGATCGGCCGCCGAGTTGATGTAGGTCACCGGAGTGACCTGCTGCTCGACGTCGAGCACCTCGCCCAGTTCGCGCCAGCAGCGTTCGACCTTGGCGAGATTGGCCATGTCTGCCATCGAGCAGCCGGCCGCCAGGTCAGGGAGAATGGCTATCTGGTCCGGCTTCGACATGATGTCCGCAACTTCGGCCATGAAATGGACGCCGCAGAAGACGATGAACTCCGACTCGGTCTGCGAGGCCAGACGCGACAGCTTCAAGGAGTCGCCGGTCAGATCGGCATACTGATAGACGTCGGCACGCTGATAGTGATGACACAGGAGAACGGCTCGGTCACCGAGGCGCTCGCGCGCCGCACGGATGCGCTGATGGCTTTCCTCGTCGCGCAACTGGTTGAAAGTGTCGAAGCTGATGGTCGCGGTTTGCATGTACAGGTACTCGAATCGATGTCAGAAGGCAATTCGTGGGCGGCGCGCGGACGATCAGCTGCGCCATGGCAGGCCGGCACGCCGCCAGCCGCCAACCTTGCCGCGCTGGCCGTTCGCATCCTTGTCGCCCTCGAAGCCTTCGAGCACGTTATAACACTCGAGATGCGCCGCTTCGCTGGCCAGGGCGGCAGCGTTGTGCGAGCGCATGCCGCTGCGGCAGATGAACATCAGCAAGGCCTCACGATCGACCTGTTGCTTGAGTTGCGCCAGAAAATGAGTGTTGGGCCGGTTGTCCGGGTAGCTCAGCCACTCGATCTCGATGGCGCCCGGAATGCGTCCGACCCAATCCCACTCGGCTCGCGTGCGCACGTCAATCAGTTTGGCACCCGGTGCCAGCTGCCAGACCTCGTGTGCCTCCTGCGGTGTCAGTGCGCCCGCGTAGGGCAGAGCAAGTTCGCTGGCGCGGGCTTGGGCGAGCTTGAGCAGATCGGTGAGTTTTCCCATGGTGGCTGGTAAATCGCCTGTCGATTGAGGTCTTGTCGAGATTAAGAGTATAAGACACTTGCTTGGTTCATAGCGGGGCGAAACGGCTCCCCGACCAGCCAGCACCACAACGGTGCGCGAAGAGCCTGTAGCGCCCCGCCGTAGTGCATCAAAAAAACCTCGACGACGGCCGGAACGTCCAGAATGCTTGTGGCACAATGAAAACCCAGCAGGGCATGGCTTGGCACGTTTTCTGCTAGTTGCCCCGCGCACCTATTTTCTATTTGTCGCCGGCCGAGCCGGCACCTGTTCTGGAGACTCTGCAATGGCAAGCCCGCAAGACGTGATCAAGATGGTCAAGGAAAACGAGGCGAAGTTCGTCGACTTCCGCTTCACGGACACCCGTGGCAAGGAGCAGCACGTCACCGTGCCGGTCAGCGCTTTTGGCGAAGACAAGTTCGAGAATGGCCACGCCTTCGACGGCTCGTCGATCGCCGGCTGGAAGGGAATCCAGGCGTCCGACATGCAGTTGATGCCCGACCCGAGTACCGCCTACGTTGATCCTTTCTTCGACGAAACCACTGTGGTCATCACCTGTGACGTCGTCGATCCGGCAGACGGTCGCGGTTACGACCGCGATCCGCGGTCGATCGCCAACCGCGCCGAAGCCTACCTGAAGTCCTGTGGTATCGGCGACACCGCCTACTTCGGCCCGGAACCGGAATTCTTCATTTTCGACTCCGTGGCGTGGAGTGTCGACATGTCGGGTTGCAACCTGAAGATCTACTCGCAGGAGGCTGCCTGGACGAGTGGCGAGAAGTCGGACAGCGAGGGTGGCACGGGCCACCGGCCGGGCGTCAAGGGCGGCTATTTCCCGGTGCCGCCGGTCGACAGCCTGCACGACATCCGCTCGGCTATGGTCCTGACGCTCGAATCGGTCGGCGTGCCGGTCGAAGTGCACCACCACGAAGTCGCCACCGCTGGCCAGTGCGAGATCGGAACCGTCTTCAGCACGCTGGTCAAGCGTGCCGACTGGACGCAGATTCTCAAGTACGTCGTGCACAACGTCGCGCACCAGTACGGCAAGACGGCGACCTTCATGCCGAAGCCCATCGTCGGCGACAACGGCTCGGGAATGCACGTCCATCAGTCGATCTGGAAGGACGGCAAGAACCTGTTTGCCGGTAACGGCTACGCCGGTCTTTCCGAACTGGCGCTCTTCTATATCGGCGGCATCATCAAGCACGCCAAGGCCCTGAACGCCATAACCAACCCTGGCACGAACTCCTACAAGCGCCTCGTACCGCACTATGAAGCGCCGGTCAAGCTCGCCTACTCGGCCAAGAACCGCTCGGCGTCGATCCGCGTTCCGCATGTCGCCTCCGACAAGGCGCGGCGTATCGAGACCCGCTTCCCGGATCCGATCGCCAACCCCTATCTGTGCTTCTCGGCGCTGCTGATGGCTGGCCTCGACGGCATCCAGAACAAGATCCACCCCGGCGATCCGGCCGACAAGAACCTCTACGACCTGCCGCCGGAAGAGGATGCAAAGATCCCGACCGTCTGCGCCAGCCTCGAAGAGGCCCTCGCCGCGCTCGACAAGGATCGCGAGTTCCTGACCCGCGGTGGCGTCTTCTCCGAAGACTGGATCGACGCCTTCATCGAGCTGAAGATGGAAGAGGTCAACAAGGTCCGCATGACCACCCACCCGGTCGAGTTTGACCTGTACTACAGCTGCTGATCGGGCGGCGGCGCGAAGAGGACGGGCTTGCCCGTCCTTTTTTTTGTCTGCCGATCGCCCCGCTCCCGCGTTTGTATTCACTTCGGTCATCCAATACACTGCGGTCTGATCACGGTTTCAAGGTTCAGGATGATGTCGGCCGGTTCATGGCCGGGGTGAATTGCCACGAGGAAATGGGACGACGATGAAACGGCAAGACCTGTGTATAGCGTTCGCCCTGCTGTCGCTGCTGGCTGTTCCGGCGCAAGCGCAGGATATCTACAAGTGCGACCTGGATGGCCGTATCACCTATTCGAACGTACCGAGCAAGAACTGCCGGAAGATCATGCTCGACCCCGTCAACCTGGCGCCTGCCAACAAGGCGGCGCCCAAGGCATCGACGTCGACACCGACACCGGGCAGTTTTCCGAAAGTGGACGACCAGACGCAGAAGTCGCGCGACACCGACCGCCGGCGGATCCTCGAAAGCGAGCTCACTGCCGAGCAGGCGAATGCCGACCAGGCGAAGAAGGAACTCGCCGAGCAGGAGGCGACCGTCTTGCCGAACGAGCGCATGCAGGGTGGAGCAATCAGTGGCGGCAAGGTGCAGGAACGACTGCAGCCGTACAAGGACAAGGTGGCTTTGCACCAGCGCAACGTCGAGGCCATCCGCAAGGAGATCAGCAATCTGCGTTGATGCCGGGCACCCGCTGCGATCTGGACACGCCTGTGACTGAGCCCTCGGCTAACCCATTTGGTGGGCTTGACCTGCTGTCGTCGGCGGTGCTCCTGCTCGACGAGACGCTGGCCATTCGCTACATGAACGCGGCAGCCGAAAACCTGCTCGAGATCAGCGGCAAGGTCTTCGCGGGCTGTCGGCTGGACAGCGTGGCCGAGTGCCCGCCGAAGCTTCTGGCGGCGCTCGACAGCGCATTGCATCACGGCTGGGCCTACACCGGACAGAGTATCGAGCTACGCGTCGCCGGCGGCGAGATCCTCAAGCTGAATTGCACGGTCAATCCCGCGGAAGCCCCACAGGCACGGCTGCTCGTCGAACTGTGGCCCATCGACCAGCAGCTCAAGGCCACCCGGGAGGAGCGCCTGGTCGAGCAGCAACACGCCAACCGCGAGTTGATACGGAACCTGGTGCACGAAATCAAGAACCCCCTGGGTGGCATCCGTGGTGCCGCCCAGTTGCTCGAACACGAACTGAACAACCCCGGCCTGCGCGAGTACACCCAGGTCATCATCAAGGAAGCCGACCGTCTGCAGGATCTGATGCGCCGCCTCCTGTCGCCGCATCGGCCGATGCAGCCGGGTCCGGTGAACATCCACGAGATACTCGAGCGCGTACGCAGCCTGCTGACCGCCGAGTTCCCAACCATCCTCGCCGTCTGTCGCGACTACGATACGAGCCTGCCGGAACTGATTGGTGACCGCGAGCAACTGATTCAGGTGTTTCTGAATGTCGCCCGCAACGCGGCGCAGGCGATCCGCTGGCAACCCGACGGCAGCGTCGTCGGCCAGGGACAGATCACGCTGCGTACACGCGTTGCCCGCCAGATGACGCTGTGCAAGCGGCGCTACCCGCTGGCTCTCGAGGTGCAGGTGATCGACGACGGACCGGGGATTCCCGAGGACATCCGGGAGCGTATGTTCTATCCACTGGTGTCCGGTCGCGAAGGCGGCAGTGGCCTCGGTCTGACTCTCGCACAGAGCTTCGTTCAGCAGCACCAGGGGACGATCGACTGCGAGAGCCGGCCGGGCCACACCTGCTTCACGATTCGCTTACCGCTCGCCTGAAATGGCTGGCCGATTTCTTGCTTGCAGTCGATGACACTTGCCAAGCTCCCCGAGGAATCGATGAAACCGGTCTGGATCGTTGACGACGATAAATCAATCCGTTGGGTCCTCGAGAAGACCCTGTCCCGTGAAAAAATCCCGTTTCAGAGTTTTGCTTCGGCAACAGAGGCGCTGGCGCGGCTCGATGCCGGCGGGGATCCTCCGCAGGTACTGGTTTCGGACATCCGGATGCCGGGTCAGTCGGGGCTGGAACTGCTGCAACTCTTCAAGGAACGCTTCCCGGCAATACCGGTCATCATCATGACCGCCTATTCCGACCTCGAGAGCGCCGTATCGGCGTTTCAGGGCGGCGCCTTCGAGTATCTGCCGAAGCCCTTCGATGTCGATCAGGCACTGGAACTGATTAGGCGAGCGATCGGCGAAAGTCTGCACCAGAGTGGTGCGCCGAACGAGGTCGGACTGATGCCGGAAATCCTCGGCCAGGCGCCCGCGATGCAGGAAGTCTTTCGTGCGATCGGTCGCCTGAGTCAATCGAGCGCCACCGTGCTGATCACCGGCGAATCGGGCTCCGGCAAGGAGCTGGTGGCGCGCGCCGTGCACCGACACAGTCCGCGCGCCGACAAGCCCTTCATCGCCATCAACACCGCGGCGATTCCCCGCGACCTGCTCGAATCCGAACTCTTCGGCCACGAGCGCGGCGCCTTCACCGGCGCGGCGGCGCAACGACAGGGTCGTTTCGAGCAGGCCGAGGGCGGCACCCTCTTTCTCGACGAAATCGGCGACATGCCCGCCGAGTTGCAGACGCGGTTGCTGCGCGTGCTCTCGGATGGCCACTACTACCGCGTCGGCGGCCACTCGCCGCTAAAGACCAAGGTGCGCATCATTGCCGCAACGCACCAGAACCTCGAAGAGCGCGTCCGTCAGGGGCTCTTCCGCGAGGATCTCTTCCATCGCCTGAACGTGATCCGCGTGCGCCTGCCGAGCCTCGGCGAGCGGCGCGAGGACATTCCCATCCTGGCGCGCCACTTCCTGCAGAAAAGCGCGCACGAACTCGGTGTCGAAGGCAAACGCTTCTCCGATGCTGCCTTGAAGCACCTGTGCTCGGTCGACTTTCCGGGCAACGTAAGGCAGCTCGAAAACCTCTGTCACTGGTTGACCGTCATGGCGCCCGGCCAACTGGTCGAACTCGCCGACCTGCCGCCCGAACTGCGCGATGCGCAGGTGTCGGCGCAGTCGGGCGACTGGGAAGACGCGCTCGCCCAGGAAGTCGACCGACTGCTGATCAGCGAGCCGGGCCACGTCCATGAGACCCTGACGCACGCCTTCGAGCGAGTCCTGATCAACCGCGCCCTGTCGCATACCGGCGGTCGGCGAATCGAGGCAGCGCATTCTCTCGGCATCGGCCGCAACACCATCACGCGCAAGATCCAGGAACTCGGGCTCGACAGCGCCGGCGCGAGCGAAGATCGGGAAGCCTCTCTGCAGCGATAATCGGCGATAATGGCGGCGTTAACCTGAATGACGAAGCCATGGACGATTCCTCCGTTACCTGCCGGATCGACCCTGCCCGACTGAAGCTCCGGCTCGCTGCGGCGAGCGACCGCTTCGCGGTCGAAGCGCTGCCCGAGTGCGTGTCGACCAGCACGCTGTTGCTGGAACGTGCCCGACAGGGCGCGCCGAGCGGAGCGCTGCTGGTCGCCGACCGGCAGACGGCCGGACGCGGTCGGCGCGGCCGCAGCTGGTTGTCCTCGCCAGCGGGCAGCCTGACCTTCTCCCTGCTCTGGCGCTTCGCGTGTCCCGTCGCACGACTGGCCGGCCTGTCGCTGGCCGTCGGCGTAGCCGTCGCGCGCGCTCTCGAGGCCAGCGGCGTGGCCGGCATTGAACTGAAGTGGCCGAACGACATCCTGCTCGATGGCGGCAAGGTCGGTGGGATTCTGATCGAGCTGGAGGCGGCGCCAGGCAGCATGCTGGCGGTGATCGGCATCGGTCTCAACCTGCAGTTGCCGGCGACTGGTGACGAGGAAATGCTGCATCCCCCGGCAGCCCTGGCGCAGGCGCTGTCGCCGGTGCCCGACCGCCATCAGCTGCTGGCGCAATTGCTGATCGACCTGGCGACCGTGCTCGATGGCTTTGCTGAAAGCGGGTTCGCCGCGGTACGCGACGATTGGCAGGCACGCCATGCCTGGCAGGGTCGTTACGTGCGTCTGCTCAACGGTGGGCTGGTCGATCGCGAGGGAAAGTGCCTGGGCGCCGATACCGACGGGGCGCTGCTCCTGAAAACGGCGGCCGGGGTTGAGCGTTGTCTCTCCGGCGACCTGTCGCTGAGGGCGGCATGATCGTCGCCATCGACGCCGGCAATAGCCGCATCAAGTGGGGGGTGAACGACGGCAACGCATGGCTCGACAGCGGCGTGCTGGCGACGGCGGACGTCGCGTGGTTGAGCGAGGCCGCTGACGAATGGCCGGCGAATGCCCGTGTGGCGATCTGCAACGTCGCCGGCCCCGAGGTTGCCGAAAGCATCAGCTCACTCCTGGCACCGCGCCATGCAACGATTTCGTTCTTGCGCGCACGCGTCGCCGCCTGCGGTGTTCGCAACACCTACGAGCGCCCGGAGCAACTGGGGGCCGATCGCTGGGCAGCGCTGATCGGCGCGCGCGGCATGCTCGCCGGCGCCTGTCTGGTGGTCTGCGCCGGCACGGCAACGACCATCGACCTGCTCGACGCCACCGGCGTTTTTCGTGGCGGGCTGATCCTTCCCGGTTTCGACCTGATGCGCACGGCGCTGGCGCACAATACGGCGCAGTTGCCGCTCGCGGAAGGCGTCTTCCGTGCCGAGCCGCGCAACACTCTGGACGCCATTTTCAGCGGCTGCCTGCAAGCCCAGCTCGGTGCCGTCGAGCGCATGTTTGCCGGCATCGCCGCCGAACCGGACGCTCGCTGTCTGTTGACGGGCGGCGGCGCCGGGAGCCTGGCAGCGCACTTGAAGGTCCCTTGCCAACTGGTGGACAATCTCATCCTCAACGGGCTGGCGCGCTTCGCCGCCTCGCCGTGAAACCTTGCCAGCGCCTGCAGACAGGAGAACCCCGATGCCTACGCACCTGTTGACCATGCTGCCCGCTTTTCTCGCCTATTTTGCGGTGGCGATCGCCCTGCTCGCGTTGTTCCTGCTGGTTTACCTGAATGTCACCCCGTATCACGAGGTGGCGCTGATTCGTGGCGGCAACAACGCGGCAGCGGTCAGCCTGTCGGGCGCGCTGCTCGGTTTCGCCATGCCGGTGGCCAACGTCATCGCGCACAGCGATACGCTGCTCGACCTGGCGTCCTGGGGAGCGATCGCCGGCGTCATCCAGATTCTGGCCTACCTGGTGGCCAGGCTGGCGCTGCCGCAGCTCGACCAGGACATTCCCGCCGGCAAGACGGCGCCAGCCATCTTTCTGGCTGTCCTGTCGCTCAGTGTCGGCCTGATCAACGCCGCCTGCATGACCTACTGACCTTTCCCTTGTCGCTTTCGCCGTTCCTCGCCGGCGCCTGAACCCCCACCCTCGACCTCAGGAGACAGCCATGGCCTTCATGGACTTCATCAAGAAACAGTTCATCGACGTCATTCAATGGACCGAGCAGGGCGACGGCGTGCTCGCCATGCGCTATCCGATGCAGGACTTCGAAATTCAGTATGGTGCGCAGCTGACAGTGCGCGAATCGCAGATGGCCATCTTCGTCAACGAGGGCAAGATCGCCGACGTTTTCGGCCCCGGCCTGTACAAGCTGACCACCCGCACGCTGCCCGTGCTCACCTATCTCAAGAACTGGGACAAGCTTTTCGAGTCGCCCTTCAAGTCGGACGTCTATTTCTTCTCGACCCGCCTGCAACTCGACCGCAAGTGGGGAACGCCAAATCCGATCACGATCCGCGACAAGGATTTCGGAATGGTCCGGATGCGCGCCTTCGGCATCTACTCGTACAAGCTGACGGATCCGCGCAAGCTGCACACCGAGGTCTCCGGAACCCGCGAACAGTACATGGTCGACGATCTCGACGGCCAGTTGCGCAATCTGGTGATCGGCTCGATGACCGACCTGTTCGGGGAATCGGGGGTACCTTTCATCGACATGGCCGCCAACCAGGACGAACTCGGCCGGACCCTGAAGGGCAAGCTCGAACCCGTCTTCGAGCGCTACGGGCTGGCGCTCGACAGTTTCGTCGTGCAGAACGTCTCTCTGCCCGAGGAACTGCAGAAGGTTCTCGATTCACGCATCGGCATGAACATGATCGGTGACCTGGGGCGCTACACGCAGTACCAGGTGGCCAACAGCATTCCGCTGGCCGCGCAGAACGAGGGCGGCATCGCCGGGATCGGCGCCGGCCTGGGCGCGGGGCTGGGCATCGGCCAGGCAATGAGCGCTGCCATGGGCCAGGCCGTCCAGGCCGGAAGCGCGCCGCAACAGCCCATGTCGCCGGCGACCCCAACCGCTGCGGCGGCCGCCAGCAGCGCCGACGAGGTCGTCGCCACGCTCGAGAAGCTGCATGGCCTCGTCGCCAAAGGCATCCTTTCGCAGGCCGAGTTCGACGTCAAGAAGGCCGAATTGCTGGGCAAGCTGGTTTGACCCGGCACGCCGGCTGACCTAGCGACGCCGCCGCCCCTTTCGTCAGCCAGTCCGCCGCGAGTTCTCTCGTGAAACGAGCCATCTGCCCCTCCTGCGGTGCGCCGGTTCTCTTCCACTCAGCCGCGTCGATTTACGCCGTCTGCGAGTTCTGCCGCAGCACCCTGCTGCGCACTGGCGAAGACCTGCAGAATCTCGGGCGGATGGCGGATCTGCTCGACGACACGTCGCGCATCCAGATTGGCAGCGAGGGGACTTTCCGCAGCCGTCACTTCCTGGTCGTCGGCCGCATCCAGCTGAAGTACGAAGCCGGACTCTGGAACGAGTGGCACATCCTGTTCGACGACGGCCGTAGCGCCTGGCTTGCCGAAGCCGCCGGCGAATACATCGTCAGCGCGCAGGTGAGCGTGCGCGAACCGATTCCGGCTTTCACCGTGCTCGTCCCCGAGATGGCGGTTACCCTCGATGGACGCCAGTTTACGGTCACCGACCTCGAGACCGCCCGCTGCATCTCCGGACAGGGCGAGCTACCGTTCCGCGTCGCCGCCGGTTACGACGTGAACACCGCCGACCTGCGCAGCAACGATCGTTTCCTGACCATCGACTACAGCGAGACACCACCGTTGGTCTTCGTCGGACAGAGCACGACCTTTGTCGATCTCAAGCTCGTCAACCTCAGAGAAGCATCCGAACCATCCGCCGGCGGCGCGCCGCAGGTCGGCGCGCGCGCCTTCAACTGTCCGCACTGTGCCGCGCCGCTGCAGATTCACTCGCCGGCGATCGAAAGCGTTGCCTGCGACGCCTGCGGCTCGATCATCGGCATCGACAACGAGAACGTCCGCTTGCTCGCGCGCGCGGCGCAGGCGCTGCGCGAGGTTCCCTGGCTACCGCTGGGCAGCCGCGGCAGCCTGCACGGCGTCGACTGGGAAGTGATCGGTTTCATGCGCCGCAGCACGACCTCGGAGGGCACCGAGTACCCGTGGTCGGAGTACCTGCTGTTCAACGCGACGGACGGGTTTGCCTGGCTGATCGAATATCAGGGCCACTGGAATTTCGCGCGCACGCTCGCCAAGCCGCCGTCGGTCAGCCGTAAGCAGCCCAAGTTCAAGCTTGACGGCAAGGAGTTCAAGCTTTTCAATCGCGGCAAGGCACAGGTGACCTACGTCGTCGGCGAGTTCTACTGGCGGGTTACCGTCGGCGAAACCTGCGCGGTCGACGACTACGTCTGCCCACCGCTGATGCTGTCGCGCGAGGTGACGGCGAAAGAAGCAAGCTGGTCGCAGGCCGAGTACCTCGAAGCGGCCGATCTCTGCGCCGCTTTCCGGATGAAGACACCGCTGCCGCGCAGCGGCGTCTATGCCAACCAGCCCAACCCGCTGGCGGAGACCCACCGCACTACCTGCAGCCTGTTCTGGAAGCTCGCCCTGGCGGCAACTGCCGTGCAACTGGCTTTCACATTTCTGTTCGCTTCGCAGCTCGTTCTGAAACAACAGCTGGTGCTCTCGCCGCAAAACGAAGAGGCGACGTTGACCAGTCAGGAGTTTGTCCTCAAGAGCCGTGCGCGCGCCCTGCTGGTGCGGCACGCCACCGACGTCACCAACAACTGGCTGTCGCTGAGCACGACGCTGGTCGAAAAGAACACCGGCGAGTCCTACCAGGGCGAACAGGAAGTCAGCCACTACAAGGGCGTAGACGATGGCGAGAGCTGGTCCGAGGGGTCGCCGTCCGAGGAAATGGTCTTCAAGGCCGTACCCGCGGGGACTTACTACCTCGTGCTCGAGTACGAACTCGGCACCGACGACGCGGCGGCGGTGGTCGACACGCTGGAAGTCGTCCGCAATCCGACCGTCTGGTCCAACTTCGTCCTGCTGCTGATCTTCCTGGCGATTTTTCCGCTGATCTCGCGTTGGCGGCGCAATGCCTTCGAAGCGCGCCGCTGGAGCGAAAGCGACCTCGGCGGCAAGGACGACTGAGATGATCAAGGCCAACTGGCTCGCCGGTCTGCTCGCCCTGGCTCTTTTCAGCCACGCCCAGTACCAGGGCTGGAGTCTCTTCGACCGCGAGGCCGGCGCGCAGACCGCACGCGTTGCCGGCACGGCTGGTCGTGGCTATCACAAGTAGGGCCGGCGCGGGCATGTGAGGCCCCCGGCAGGTCTGGTCGCGTCCTTGCGCCTCCTGCCGGGGCCGGCTGCTCATCGCACCGAGGAGCGGCCTGCGCGTAGAAATGACGGATGTCATCCCGCCGCGCGGTGAGAGAACGCGCGCCATAGCGCCGTGTGCCACCGCTTTCGGGGCGAATGGCCGGACACGTCCATTGACTCGTCGCTGTGCGGGTTACCTTTGGTCTGGTGCTGCTCCCGGCGGCGATCAGACGAGCGCCCGGGGCTGCGTACTGGCCTGCGGCAGTCGGGATCCCGTTGGCGAGTACTGCCCGCGGCAGCGGAGACGCCCCAGAGGGAGAGAGCCGGTAGAATACGCGGCGAATTGAAAGGGACGTCATGAATGCCAGAAACCCCTCGCTTGTCGACCAGCTATCGGCGATGGACGCGCGTATCCGCTTCATCATTTCGGTCATCGTCCTCGGTCTGCTGATGACCGGGCCGTTCGTGATCACGGCAATCCTGATCTGGGCGAGCGCGCAACCGGCGGAGCAGGAACTTCTCGTTCAGTTGATTGCGCCGCACCTGTCCCTCGGCGCGCTGATGACGACCTTCGGCTTCATTCTGGGTTTGCTGGTGATTCGCTATCTGTTCCGCCAGTACGTACAGGGCTTGCTCAAGATGGTCGAGAACCTGCGCCTGATGCTGTCGGCCAATCGCGATTTCCGGGTCACGCCGGAAGGCCCGCCGGAGGTGCGGCTGTTGGCCGAGGCGACGAACGATCTGGCGCAACAGCGCGACGGCCTGATGGACGACGTCGAGGCCCAGATCGCCACCGCCAAGGCCTCGGTGGAGGCCGAAAAGAATCGCCTGGCGGCACTCATGTCGGAGTTGGCACAAGCGGTGGTGGTCTGCAATCTGGACGGACGCATCCTGCTCTACAACAGCCGCGCCCGACTGCAGTTCAAGGCCCTTGCGCAAGGTGGGACGGCAATCGCCGGCGGCGCGCTGATCGGCCTGGGCCGCTCGATCTTCTCCATCCTGGAGCGGAACCAGATCGACCATGCGCTGGAAGTGGTTCGCCAGCGTTTGGACAAGGGTGCCGCCGCAGCGATCGCCAACTTCATCACGACGGCACGCGGTGGACAACTCCTGCGTGTTCAATTGGTCCCGGTGCTGGCGGCCGGCGAAGACCTGCGGCAGCGCGACATGACGGGCTACGTGCTCACCGTGGAGAACATCACCCGTAGTCTCGAGCAGGAGTCACGCCGGGATCAGGTGCTGCAATCGCTGACCGACGGAAGTCGGGGTTGCCTGGCGAACATCCGGGTAGCCGTTGGCAACCTGATGGACTACCCCGACATGGAACTCGAAATTCGTGAGCGCTTCGTCGGCATCATCAGCGATGAAGTGGTTCGCATGAGTCAACGCCTCGATCAGACAATGAGCGAGTTTGCCGATTCGCTGAAAACGCGCTGGCCGCTCGAGGACGTGCTGGGTCTGGACATCGTTGCCGCCGCACAACGGCGTATCGAACAGCAGTTGGGCCTGCCGACGAAGAGCGAGGAGATCGACGAGGCCCTGTGGCTGCGGGTGGAAAGCTTCTCGCTGGTCTTCTCGATCTGCTTTCTCGCCTCCCGTCTGATCGACAACTATCAGATCAAGGAGCTTCGCTTCCGCCTGCTGCCTTTCGGCAAGCTCGCCTACCTGGATCTCATCTGGGCCGGTCACGCGATGTCCACCGAGACGTCCTACACCTGGGAGACGGAAACCATGCAGGTCGGCAAGGAAATCTCGCCGCTGTCCCTGCGCGACGTCATCGATCGTCATGGAGGCGAAATCTGGTACGAGCGCGAAAAGGCTGCACAGCGTGCGTTCTTCCGTTTCGTCTTGCCGGTAGCCGCGCCGGACGAACTGGGGGCGAGCGAGATGATCGACGACAGCGGCGTACGCCCGGAGTACTACGACTTCGACCTGTTCCATTTTCAGGATCAGAGCATCGACCTCGACCGTCCCTTGTCGGACCTGACGTACACAGTTTTCGACACCGAGACCACCGGGATGGAACCGGCTGCCGGCGACGAGATCATCCAGATCGGCGCCGTGCGCATCGTCAATGGCCGCCTGCTGCGCAACGAGAACTTCGACCAGTTGGTCGACCCCGAACGCTTCATCCGACCCGAAGGGATCCGCATCCACGGGATCAGCGATGACATGGTGCGCGGGCAGCCGAACATCGAAGTGGTGCTGCCGGCTTTGCACGATTTCTGCAACGATACCGTGCTGGTCGCGCACAACGCCGCCTTCGACATGCGCTTCCTGCAATTGAAGGAGGAGCGCACCGGCGTGGCTTTCAGTCAGCCCGTCCTCGATACCCTGCTGCTCTCGGGTGTGCTGCATCCCAATCAGGAGTCTCACCAACTGGACAGCATCGCCGAACGGCTGGGGATCGGCATCGAAGATCGCCACAATGCGCTGGGTGACGCCTGTGCCACCGCCGAGGTGTTCCTGAAGATGCTGCCGCTGCTGGCTCAGATGGGAATCACGACCCTCCGGCAAGCACTGGAGGCTTCCGAGAAAACCTACTTTGCGCGAGTCAAGTACTAAGGCTGGGTGGCTGGGCCAGGATCCTCGGCTGCACTTGGCTGGGACACGCCGTACAGCGTCAGGAAACCCGTCGTCAGCCGACGCGAGCGAGGCAGCGACCCCGAATTGACCCCGTTTGGCAGCGCCACCTATACTCCCCCCGTTGCCACTGATCATCCACCTCTCATCGAGATTGCCAACATGAACATGAACAACAAGAGTCCCCCAAAGAGTATCGGCGTCCTCACCAGCGGCGGCGACGCCCAGGGCATGAACGCGGCCGTGCGGGCCGTCGTCCGCACCGCGCTGCATCAGGGCGCCGCCGTTTACGCCATCTACGAAGGCTATCAGGGAATGGTAGATGGTGGCGAACGCATCCGGCTACAGTCCTGGGATGATGTCGGCAGCATCCTGCATCGCGGCGGCACAATCATCGGCACCGCTCGCTGCGCCGCCTTCCGCGAACGCGCAGGGCGGCTGCGCGCCGCCCACAACCTGCTTCGCCACGGCATTGACCGACTGGTCATCATCGGCGGTGACGGCAGTCTGACCGGCGCCGACACTTTTCGCCGAGAGTGGCCCGGCCTGCTGGCCGAATTGCTGGAGAGCGGACAGATTGACGAACAGACGGCGCGCGCGCACCCAGCGCTGATGATCGCCGGCCTGGTCGGATCGATCGACAACGACATGGTCGGGACCGACATGACGATCGGTGCCGATTCCGCCCTGCACCGCATCGTCGAGGCGATCGACGCCATTGCCAGCACCGCCGCCAGTCATCAACGCAGTTTCGTGGTTGAGGTCATGGGTCGCCACTGCGGCTATCTGGCTTTGATGAGCGCCATTGCCGGCGGCACCGACTACGTACTCATTCCCGAAAGCCCGCCACCCGAGGGCTGGGAAGAACAGATGTGCGGCTTGTTGCGCCAGGGCCGCATTGCCGGCCGCCGCGACAGCATCGTCGTCGTCGCCGAGGGCGCCCAGGACCGCGCTGGCAACCCGATCAGTTGTGACTATGTGCGGCAGGTGCTCCAGGAGCGACTCGACGAGGACACCCGCGTGACCATTCTCGGTCATGTGCAGCGCGGCGGCACGCCCAGCAGCTTCGATCGCTGGATGAGCACTTTGCTCGGCTTTGCCGCTGTTCAGGAGGTGCTTTCGGCGACGCCCGACAGTGAACCGCAACTGATCGGGATCCGCCAAAACCGTATTCAGCGGGTACCCTTGATGCAGTGCGTCGAGCAGACTCGCGCCGTTGCCCAAATGATCGGCGAGCAGAACTACGCCCGGGCAATGGAGCTTCGTGGCGGCAGCTTTACCGAGATGTTCGACGTTTTCAAGGCAATCGCCGAGGCCTCACCGAGCGTGACTGCGACGACCCGCCCGCGCCGCCTGGCGATCATTCATGCGGGAGGACTGGCGCCGGGGATGAATTCTGCCGTGCGTGCCGCGGTACGCTTCGGTCGGGATCGGGGCCTGACCCTGCTCGGCGTGCGCGGCAGTTTCGAGGGCCTGCTCGCCGGCCGAATCGAGGAACTCACCTGGGGCGACGTTGAAGGCTGGACCGGCCTGGGCGGCTGTGAACTGGGCACCAATCGCCACATCCCCAGCGTCGAGGAGCTCTACGCCGTCGCGCGCGCGATTGAAACGCACCAGATCGAAGGCCTGCTGGTCATCGGCGGCTGGATGGCCTACAAGGCAGCGTACCAGTTGCACTGCGAGCGCGACCGCTATCCCGCCTTCAAGATCCCGATCATCTGCCTGCCGGCGACGATCGACAACAACCTGCCCGGCTCGGAACTCAGCGTTGGCGCCGATAGCGCGCTCAACGCCATTGTCGGCGCCCTCGATCGGGTCAAGCAGTCGGCGATGGCCGCCAAGCGCTGTTTTGTGGTCGAAACCATGGGCCGCTACTGTGGCTACCTGGCACTGATGAGTGGTCTGGCCGGTGGCGCCGAACGCGTCTATCTGCACGAGGAAGGCGTCACCCTGAAGGACCTGCAAGCCGAAGTCGAGCATATGGTGGACGCGTTCCACACTGGCCGACGACTCTACCTGACCATACGCAACGAGCGAGCCAACGCGCAGTACACGACCGACTTCATGTGTGCGCTGTTCGAGGAGGAGGGTCGCGGTCTCTTTGACGTGCGCCGTTCCGTGCTGGGCCATTTCCAGCAGGGCGGCAATCCCTCGCCGTACGATCGCATTCTGGCAACGCGACTGGCGGCGCACTGCATCAGCTTCCTGAGTGAGCAACTGGCAAGCGGCTCGGCGGATGGCGCCTTCATTGGTCTGGTCGAGGGCAAGGTCACGCTCGTTCCGCTCGGCAGGATGTCGGAGATGGTCGATTGGACCCATTTTCGGCCCAAGGAACAGTGGTGGCTGGAGCTGCGACCGGTGGTTCAAACGATGGCGCAGTCGATCGCGACGGAGGCCTGATCCAGCCGGTACCCGTGTCAGAACGCTGAAACCCGGGTCGGCAAATGAAAAAATACGGCAAGCTGAGGTTGCCGTATTTTTTTGGAGGGTGCTGGTGGTGCAATCGGATCCTGGAGCACGACTGGCTATCGGGGCATGTGAGTACTGGTGAGGAAGTGTGAGGGTGTGTGTCTGGGTAATGCGGGTGTTGGCCGGAATGCGGCGGAGCCGCAGCGAACTTCAACGCAGATCGTACCGCACGTCTCGACTGCCACCCTGCTGACTCAGGTGCCGTGCTCGGTCAGTTGCCGCCATCCTTCTCGGCACCACCAGGCCATATCGTGGCTGCCACTCGCCTCGACTGACGCCAACACCGGCAGTAGAAACTCCCGCAGATCGGCAATCACCTTCGCCAGCGGCATTGGATCTAGCGCGTTCTTGCGCAGGAAGGCCTGCCACTGCTTGTTCTTCTGGGCGTCATTGATGAACTCGTCGCTCAAGCCGATCGGCGCCCCATGGGGGATAGGAGTGCGCCGACGCTCGAACGTGGCCGCAACCGCCCGCGACAAGATCGGGCCATCGAAGTCAGAATGCCTGGCCAGTACCCACAGATCGAAGAAATCCTTCATCCGGCTATTGAGCATTCCAAGTGAGGTCAGCGCCTCCAGCTTTTCCGCCACTACGGTGTAGCGGGGATAGGCCCGGAGTTGTGGCCCGGCCATCTCGCTGAGGATGACCGGATAGTGGACCTCATCTGGGCCGGGCACGACGGCATCACCAAAACCGATATCGATCTGCACCGGGCAGCGGGCGCTGTCCAACATCCCCACCAGCGTGACCCGGAGGCCAGAGTAGCTGGCCTCCTTGCGGATCTCTGTGGCCTTCACCGAGTCGGGCTGGAACACGATGCCGTCCTCGACCTCAATGCTGCACATACTCCGGAAGACCTGCTCGATGTGTGGAATCTCGGCCGGCCCAAAACCGAGTAAATCGGCGTCATGGGTGGGTCGGTGTGGCACATCGAACCACAGATCGAACAGCAATGCTCCCTTGAGCACGAGCTGGTCGCGTTGTTCCGAGATGCTCAGGCGGTAGAGCATGCGCTCCAGTGCATATCTGGTCAGCAGCAGATTGTAGTCCAGGTTCTCGGCACGAGCCTTATTGAGCAGCCTGTTACGGATGGCAGCTCCGATGTTCCGAACGCTCACGTCAGACTGTCCAGGTAAGGACGCATTACGTTGGCCACACGGCAGACCTTGGCGTATCGCCAGATGTCGTCACTGCTCATGCGCCTCTCGTGCCAAGCCTCGCGTAGCGCCTCCAGGGCGACGTCGAGACCGATCTTGTTCCGATACTTGAAGCAGTCGGCGACGGTCTTGGCAACGCCGGTGATACGGATGGTCACGCTATCCACGACGTGTTCCTCCACGCCCTCGGTGAATGCCTTGCCGGAGAAACGGACGATGCGCAGTGGCGGATAGTCGAGTTTCGGCGCGAGGGCCTTGTTCTCGATCGCCAGCCACACCTCGAACGGGGCCTGCGTCGTCAGACCATGAAAACGCAGTGCCGAGAGCAGACAAACAACACCCTTGGGCACCCTGCGCGCCACTTCCGCCAGCAAACCGTGGGCCGAAACCTCGCGTCCGGGCAGGCCGTAGAGCCCACGCCCGATCCGCTCCAGCAGGCCGCTGCGGACGGCACGGGTCAGGGAGACCCGGGGAATTCCAAACGGTGCCAGATCACAGGGGCGAATCAGTCCTCGGGATCGAGCCAGTTCGATCAGCCTCTCGGCAGTGGTGTCCATGTCGGGCATAATGTTTCATAACATCGGCAAATGTCAATAACTGCCGATGAATCGAAACGAATGTGCCTATGCGCGCCGCACGCACTGTCGTCTACCGGACAAGATAATTGACGCCACCCTCCCCGCCACGAACGCTGGAATCCCCTATCAAGCCGACTTGGCAGTGATAGTCCAGCCGTGAATTGTCAGCAGACGGCTGCTGCGTGAAATATACACTGGCGAGCCGAAGACGATCCCTCTTGAGAAATGCCCCGGTGCTGGCACGAATTTCGTCGATCTCGGCCTCTTCGTCAAAGGTAAACAGGAAGCCCTTTGCTTCAACGCTCAAGGGTTTGATGCCCTGCTGTTCTATCGATGTCTCCAACTCCCGGCCCGCTTCGACGACGTAGAACCACTGCTGGTCGCCGTCGCGCCAATATAGGTGCATGCGGCGCACGCCGGTGCCCTCGCCGGTGCACTTGCCGATGGCACGACGCAACAGCACCTGCGTAAGATTGCTTCGCCCCGCGCCGCCGAGCCGTTCACCCATCGTGTCGCCCACCCCGAAGCGCTGAAAAGCCGCCGGGTTGTCGCCCGTGTTTTGCGGTTGCCATGGCTTTCCATCCCACCGCAGCGGCACGTCCCAAATCTCCAGACTCTTGAAGCCGCTGTCGGGCAAGGGCGGTCGATGCCGGCGCATCCGCCCGACAAACTGGAGAATGTCTCGCTCTTGCCGGCTCTCGATTACCCCATATCCTTATACACAACTCACCCCGGGGCCGCCTCACGCATGAACTGGAGGCCGACGACGCAGTCCATGACGCGCTGCAACCCGATCCAGATCGTTTTGACGCCCGGCTCGCCGTCGCCTTTGCGCGCCAAGAAACCGCCGAGCATGGCCACCAATCGCAGGACCTGGTTGAGAGTTGGTGGGTCAGCCGGAGGTTTCTTTTTGTTGAGGAGATAGGCGGCATGCCATTCATCTTGGTCGAAGAACAAGTCGGCTGGCAAGTCTGGACAGGTCCGGCCGAATCGCATCAGCATCGCAATGCGCCAGGAAACGATGAGGTACAGCGCGATGGCGCGTTGCAGGCCGTCGATCGTGCGCAATTGCAGGGACTCGATCCGGCAGC